>Ga0256790_1000006_pt1 | contig 146406 bp, 134 predicted proteins | sample MC6MC0941MT_FD_190206 | JGI IMG/M metagenome (GOLD analysis project Ga0256790, IMG submission 190206) | Metatranscriptome of enriched soil aggregate microbial communities from Iowa State University, Ames, United States - MC6-MC0941-MT... | ecosystem: Environmental > Terrestrial > Soil >... | reverse complement strand
TATACACCAGATATACCGGTCAAACATTTAAGATTGTCCTGATATAAAAAGAGCGGAGGCCATGGCCTCCGCTCTTTTTATATCAGGACAATCTTAAATGTTTGACCGGTATATCTGGTGTATATAAGCAGTGTATAAACCCATGGGTACGCAGCCCCAGAAGCAGGGATTTTTTGTGCGGGCAGCAATGCTGCGGAGCGAAAAGATAAAGGTATGCTCCACCGCCAGTTTTAAGAGCTGATCGCCTTGTCCATATATCTTATCCATAATTTTCATTGCCTGTTCTGCCAGTGCCAGGCGTTCATCGGCCACCAGTTGTTTAATCTTTTGTGTAAATAACTGTACCACTGCAAAAGCACTTTTATTCAATGCAGTTTGTATATCATCTTTCGCTTCCGGCATAATGTCTATAATGGCAATTGCAGCTTCGTTCTTGTGAATCATAACTAATGATTTTTGTTTGGTTATGATCCGTGCCATAAATGTGCCTGTATTTTGAATGCTTTATTAAGTTTTTGATTGTCATTTAGTTATATGCTTTTTGCGTAAAAAAATCTGTTTCCATATCTTATCAGAATGAGCTGCATTTTATCAGAGTGAAATGCCAGTATACAAGAGATGTATACCGTTAGATTAGCGGTAATATATATAAAAGCGCTCCCGTATATACAGGAGCGCTTCATTAACCGATATATCAGCTTAGTTGAAAATAACCAGTGATGCATTAGCTGTGGGAGAACCCTGAGACCAGCTTGCAGTGAAATAAGCAGCAGTCAGACATGGAGGAGTAGGCTGACCGGCAGTATTTGAGTATGGAGTACCGATACCCACACCCAGCGCCGTGTTTGTGCCGCTGGCAAATACATAAACCACTTTAGCGGCATCGATGTTTACACCACCAGTAGAGTTGAAAGTGTATGTTCCTGTACCGATAGTTGCATAACCGTATCCGGAAATACTCAGTGTATAAGGACAACCCGTCAGGTTAGTTACGGTTAAGGTATTGGCATTAGCGATACCTGCTGTTGCGATCAGGGCAAATGCACCCAGTAATAGTTTTTTCATAAAGGAATACTTGAGGATTAAATGAGTTTTAAAATGATTTAGAAGATAACCATAGACGCATCTGCAGAAGGACTCGCCTGAGCCCAGCTAGCGGTATAAAAGCCTCCCGGAGCCAGACATGTCGGTGTTGGCTGGCCTATACTGTTATGGTAAGGGCTACCGTATCCTACATTTACCTGTGTAACACCACCGCCCCACATGATTTTGATCGCAGTAATGTTTACCGTACCGAAAGAATAAAAGGTGCTGGTACCTGGTGGAATAACCGTACCGGAACCGCCAGATAAACTGATCGTATAGGTACAAGGTGTGAGGTTGTTTACAGTCAGCATATTGGCTTCAGCAGCAACACCAGTGCCCGTCAGTGCCAGTGCGGCTAATAACATTTTTTTCATAAAGAACAATTTAGAGGAGTTTTTGTTAATACTCAAATGTAGGAAATAAAAAATGTAAAACAAGATTAAGGAATAAATTATTTTTTTATTTTGTTTACATAAGTGAATGTTCATCAATATTTTATTTATATTTTTGAATTTAGAATAATTCACCTTAATATGAAACATAATCCTTTACATTTTCTTTTCTTGCTTTCCGGGGCTTTGTGCACAACCGGAGCCGCTTTAGCACAAAGTAATTACAGCACAGGAACATTACCTGCCGGCATAGAATTTAACACCGGCACGGCCTCCATTTATACCGTTGCAGATTTCAACGGAGATGGTGCTGTCGATATCCTGTATCATGCTGGTGTGGCAGGCGGTCTCACTTACCTGCAGAATAATGGCTCCGGCAGCTTCAGTACTCCAACACCCAATCCCTTTGCAAACTTTATAGCAAGCACGCCTGCAGGTTTTGCACTAAGTGCAAGTTCCACTACCGCTGACTTTGACGGTGATGGTGATCTTGATATCTGGTTCAGGGTTTCAGGAGCCGGTAATGATATATACCTGCGCAATGATGCCGGAACTTATGTAAGTGGCACTGTGCCCACCGGCCTGGAATTTACGGCGAGCAGCGTTCAGGCAGTTGCAGTGGCCGACTTCAGCGGAGATGGGAAAGTGGATGTCGCTTATACAACAGGTGCGGGTGCAGCGATCATCTACCTGCAGAATAATGGGTCCGGTACCTTTAGCGTACCCGGTAGTGGTAATCCGTTTATCAATTTTGCAGCTAGCAGTCCTGCCGGTTTTGCGTTTAGCTCTTCATCCAGTACCGCCGATTTTGACATGGACGGCGATCTGGATATCTGGTTCCGGGTCGCAGGAACCGGCAACGATATATACCTGCGCAATGATGCCGGAACTTACGTAAACACTACGGTACTCGCGGGCTTGGATTTTACCGCTGCCGCTGGTGTAGGAGCAACGGCTGTAGCGGATTTTAATGGTGATGGCTATCCCGATGTGCTGTATAGTACGGCTGCCGGTGCACCATTAGTCTATATGCAGAATGACGGGGGCACATTTTCCGTTCCGGCTACCCATCCCTTCTCAGCATATACCTCAACCGGTATTACAAACTTTGCACTGACCGTGAGCGCTTCTGTAGCCGATATAGATGCAGATGGCGACCTGGATATCTGGATGCGGTTAAGTGGTACGGGCAATGACATCTACCTGACCAATACAGGTGCAGCTCCGGCGGTAACCAGTACCGTTCCGGCAAATGGCGCCCTGGCCGTAGATCGTAATGCCAATATTGTGCTCAACTTCAGTGAAGCAATGTTTAAAGGTTCCGGAAACATATACATCCGCAAGCTGAGTGATAATAGTATTGTAGAAACCATACCGGTGACCGGTGCCCTGGTGACGGGCAATGCTACGGCTACGATCACCATCAACCCCGTAACTATACTTGCTGCGAACACGGCATACTATATAACTTTCGATCGTCAGGCACTGCGCGACAACGATGGCATTATCATGGGCAGCCTGGATCCGGTTACCCGAACAAGAGAGCCGGAAACCAGTCCATCTTTCCTGACCTTTACCACCGGCAGCACAGTACTGGCCATTAAACTGATTGGTATTAAAGCAACAGCTACAGAGCAGGGCAACTGCGACATCAGCTGGACTGCTGTGGGTGATAATGCTGCAGATAAAATGGAATTACAGCGCAGCCTTGATGGCAGTACGTTCCAAACCATTTATACTACCGCATCCCGTATCGGTACACATCAGTATGCCTATACAGATGAAGGCCTGAACGGAAAATTATTTTACCGCATCAAAATGGTTGCTGCTGATGGATCATATGCCTACAGCGAAATCGTAACCGTAACTATTAAATCCGTTCTGCAGTTTGAAGTGTATCCTAATCCTGTTACGGATAAAGTGATGCTCGTTAACTCCGTGCCTGGTAAAGCATCCTTGTATGACATCAGCGGAAGACTGGTGCGCAGCTACACTTTGCCAGCGGGTAAAACAACAGTAGATATGCAGGCGCTGCCTTCCGGTAGTTATTTCCTGCAATTCAATACTGGTGCGGAGCAGCGCAGCAGCACAATGGTGAAGCAATAATTCAGATAGATAATCACATCAGAAAGCCTCCTGTGTATACGCAGGAGGCTTTCTGATGCCACCTATTTAGATTGGGAATGTTCCGGCATTATTCCTGAAGAAGGCTAAGATTGATTTTTTACGTGCAGCATCACTTATAATCCCGGAATTCTGAAGGACTAATGCCCAGATGGTTTTTGAAAAAATTGGAGAAATAGGCATGGTCTGTAAAGCCCAGTTCAAAGGCAATCTCTTTAATGGAGCAGTTCGTAGATTGCAATAGGCGTTTCGCCTCCAGCATCACCCTTTGCTGGATAAGCTGTGTGGCAGATAGATCCAGATTTTTTTTACAGAGGATGTTCAGATAATTGGCCGAAATATTGAGCTGGGCAGCATAAAAGGCCACCTGTTTTTCCTCTTTGAAGTGCTGGTCTATAAGCATACTGAAGCGGGTCAGTCTAGGATTGGACTGGTATATTTTTGATTCGGTAAGCACCTGTTCTGCTTCTTTGCTCACCACCGATGCAATGACTGCTGCCCGGGCTATAATGATATCCTGCAGCGGATCTGCAGCATTCAGTTCGTCTTTTATGGCGGCAAATTCATACTTCAGTAACCGGAAAGTATGATCGCTCAATGGGATAACCGGTTGCTTCATATAGTTGGTATGTGCAAAGCGGAAATATGGTGCGAACCGTTCGAAAAAAATACGGTCGATCATAAGCTGGTAGCCGGTTGTGGACAACGCTATATCCCATTTATGCACCTGGTCCGGAAATAAAAGGTGAATCTGCCTGTCGCCGATAGGGTAGTCCTGGAAGTCGATATTATGTACACCTCCCGCCCGGTCAAATAATATAATGATAAAGAAATCATGTTTATGCGGCTTGTCGATATGCCGTTCTCCTTCAAGCTCATTATAGAGCAATGCTGCACTGCCGGCAGCTTGTCCTTTCCTGAATTCATGAAGCCCTATAAGAGGGACATAAGCTTTTGGATTATGCGCGTTCGTCATATGCACATGTTTTTGTACAGATTGCCTGTATTTATGGCTTAATTTGTTTCCATTGTTCGGCTGTCATCTCAAACTTAATTTCTCCATTTCCATGTGTGCCCACTTCAGTCCAGCCAGCCTTTCTGTAAAATGTGGCTGCACGTGTTCCCGGTGCCGTTCCAAGCCAGATTGTTTTAGTGCTTTGGGTGAAATACCAGTCCAGCATGATATCATGCAATTGTTTGCCGATGCCCCGTTTGTCATAGTCGGGATGTACAAATAGTGCCCAGACATTATTTTCCAGTAGGTCAGCAATAGAAAAGCCTACGATTTGATCATCTGCAACACAGACCCAGCCTTTACCCCGCCTGGTGATAAACGCTTCACAATCTTGGTCCGTTACCAATGCCGGATTGGAAAGCATATTTTCCTTTACCGCATTCCTCACTATTTGTATCGAGGGTATATCACTTACAAGGGCCGCTCTGATCAACATGGATTAATGTTTTTATTTGTGGATTTAAAAGTAGGCTTAAAATATGAAATGCATCGCCGGGAATATATAAAAAGCGTGCTGCTAAACATGAGCAGCACGCTAATAGACTATTGTTGTTCAGAGCAGCATTACTGCATCATTGAGCCAATTAAGGGTTGGTAGACCATAGTCCCAGATCCTTTACAAACGCGCGTTGTGGCAGTTTCAGATTATTTACAACCAGGAAGGCAAAGTCCTCCGGCTGCAGTACTTTATCTTCATTACCGTCTGTGAGGTTAGCATTCAATGCCATATCAGTGGCAATGGTACTTGGGTTTAGTGTCGTTACCCTGATGTTCGATTTGCGCAGCTCCTGCATCATGCTTTCGCTGAAATTTATCACTGCTGCTTTGGATGCACCGTAAGCACTCAGTTTCGCATTCCCTTTCGTACCGGCAGTTGAAGCAATGTTGATGACATCACCCTTGCCTTGCTGCAATATAAAAGGCAATACTTCACGTACTACATAATAAGTGCCCAGTACATTTACATTGAAGACCTGTTCCCACTCTTCTACCGGCAGCTCTAATATGCCGCCTGCTTTGAAAATGCCGGCACTGTTGATTAAAATATCTACTGTTTTAAGCGCTGCAGTAATGGAGGCGACCGCCGATTTTACTTCATTATATTGCGCAATGTCCGCTGGGGCATAGGCTACAGTGATGTCAGGATTTATAGCTTTTAAGCTTTCAGCCAGCGCTTCCAGGTCAGAAGCCGTTCTGGCGATCAGTCCTAAATGAACGCCCTCAGCAGCTAAGGCTACCGCCATAGCTTTTCCTAAACCCTTTCCTGCACCGGTAATAATTGCTGTTTTCCCTTGTAATGATTGCATATGATTATAAATCTTTAAGCTGCAAAAATCCCAATATTTATGTTTTATCCCAATAGATTTTGCCAATTATAACATTTGTCTTTTAAGCATTTGCTTACAAACAAAAGCGCTATTGTATCACAATAGCGCTTTGTCTCAGTTGCATCGGGTCAATCAATAATCTCTTTGAAATAGGCTCAACTCAGCTCACTGACGTATTTGACCGGCAATACCAGGTTGTCCAGTTTCAGAATAGGCAGCTTATTGCCGGAGGAGTCATACAGTTCAATAATCCATTTCAGGCAACCATTATTCCGTGAAGGATGATTGTCTGCAAACCAGGAGAGCACTGTAGTGGTAATGTTACAGGTAAAGCTATTGGTCTGCTCACAGTAATGGCCTTCGGTTCCGATATTCCAGTCGGTTTCTAAAGTGAATAATGCAGGCGTGGCCAGTAATACCGGTATAGTGATCTGGTTAAAGTCATCTGTCCCCTTCAGGTTATATTGATACAGACATTCTACCTTAATCGTCTGGTTGAGGTTATTGCGGTTACTCAGCAAAGTCTTAAACAGGTTTTGCAGATGCTTCGCAAGGTTCAGCTGCTGCGGTTTACCGGGATTGTTGATTTCAGCAATATAAATACTTTCATTACAAACGAGCAGAGGGACCAGTTCATTATAGAACCTTACCAGTGGCGTTTTATAAATAAATGCATCCATCGTCTTTTTATACGTACCATCTGTTTTCCTGACAAGGTCTTCATTTCTGGTGAGCAGCACACCTGACCAGGCATTCTGTGCTTCCAGAATGCTCAGGTTACTGAGGCCCAGGTTACGATTGGCAACAGTCGTTTTGTCTGCATACCTGAGGTAGACCTTTTTATTGTTAACCATTTTATAGAATGTTCCGCTGCCATCCGTTTCGGCAGTATAACCCGGTAAGGTCATCGTCAATGCCGGTGCCGTACCTGAAGGGAGTACCTTGATGACCAGTTTGGCATCAGGTGTATTGTCGGACGGTGATTCTATAATATCGTAATCATAGGTAATAGCAGGCAGTGCATTTTGTTTCATCAGTCTGAAGCCATCCTTAACCTGTTTCCATTTTTTCCATGCAGTACCTACATTGTTGATCAGCTGTGCAAAGGCGGCTACGGCTTTGGCCGCTTTGGGATCGGTTGGTGATTGCAGCAATACCGACACAAAATCTTTCCTGATATCCGGATACACAGTAATGAACTGTGCCAATGTCGCGGGCAGTAAAGTCGAGTCGTAGTTACCGTTTCCGTCCCGGAAGTACTGGTGCATCAACGGGTCCTGCCCACCGGTATTAAACTGTAACTGTGCATGTATCTGATCCTGTCCGGCTTTCGGCGGAAGATAACTGAACTCATATGCCCATAAGACTGCTTCATTCAATGTTGTTTGAACGCCAGGTCCTCCGGATGCAGCATAGACGATCTGCTGGTCGGTAAGTGAAGGCGGGGTAGGGTAGCTTCTCAATGCAACGGGTATCTGCACCGGCCCTACCGCTGCCATAGAAGACTCCAGCGGAATAATCATCGTCAGCCAGGAGGAGGCATGGTAATCGCCCATATTATCCACCTTGTCTATCTGATGCTCGATATAGGATACCTTATAGGTCATATCACTGAAGTTGAAGCTGCTGTGCTTGTCCGCTTCTTTGGCATCAAACAGGTAGGTGAGGTATGATTTGCCATTACCTAAAGGTATTTTTGCAGTCGACAGCGTATACTCTTCAGAGGGTACTTCTGCCGCACCCAGAAGAGCATGTTTGGCCATAAGGGTATCGCTCAGGGTGCCGGACATAGAGCCATATAGCTGCGGTACAAACGGCGCCTGCGTTACCGGCTCATTACTGCCTTCAAATCCATGTTGCACCGTCACTACATTTTGTACAATCGTATTGATCTTATAGGCATTTGATAACTGTATCAGCACCTGTTGTTTCAGTTTTTCGCTGGCTTGTTTTCGGCTGCTTTCATCTGGTTGCTCTGGTGCTATGATGATATCTACATTCCCGGCAATACCTTCCGCAATCAGTTCTTTGGCATCCAATACTTTTTGCAGACTGATGCCGTTATCGATCAGGAAAGCAGGAGTGGCATATTCCGCCGTCAGGAAGCTGTCAATGGCTTCCAGGCAGGTTTTGCCCCAGTTATCCAGGTCAATGTCCGAGAAGGTTTTTAGTTGAGGCGTGCCATATGGATAGTTTTCTCCGGACTTGTATTCATTGATACTTACTTTATCGTAAGTCTCCAGGTTATTGGCCAGTGGCACCGGAGCGTAGAAATATTGCTGGGTATTGTCGATCGTGTAATAGATACCATCTTGCCCCTTGGTGTCAAAATGTACTACCCATATTTTATTATCCGTATCCTCACTGTCCAGTCTGTCCAGCCCGGTGGCTATTTTAAGGAAGTTACCTGTAGACGGAAGGTCTTTAAATGTACCTTCGAATTCTGTCGCAAATGCCGTAAGTGACGTGACTTTATTCTGGTCGGATGTATCGGAACCACTTGCACGGGTAACCGGTTTTAAGGCAACAGCAGCAATACTTACCGGCAATACTGCGGCAAACAACGGATCTATATGAGCAGTTCGCTTAATCGTGAGATTCACGGTCAGTTCAAATATCCGTGCACTATTTTGTAGTGCTATTGGATTTTTAAAAGAGATGCATGGCGGAGCGACAGCTGTTTCCGGGTTCAGTACTACAGCATTCAGATACGCCCATATATCTCCGGCATAGCCAGACAAGATACTGGCCTGCACGGCGAATGCAGGTTGCACCGCCTCACTGTTGATGCTGCTTTCCAGTGTTATACTAATGTCTTGCTGAATAAGCTGGAAGTATATTTTCTGATAAGTAACCAGGTCAATCTGTGCATTGTTGATCGCATCCGCCTTAGTTACTTTATCCGAAACCGTGTATCGGTAAGGATCCAGGACGATGTCGACCAATAGCTGCGGCACATTGTTCGTGGCAGGGAAAGAATAGTATGCGGTAACGCTTGGCCATTGTGCCAGTGTATACAGGTTATCTGTATACAGACTGGATAATGTTATGTCATGTGTGCCATCAGACAATGGGGTATTGATGGTATTACCAAACATATCCTGCCAGTTCAATCGTACCTGCACACTACTGCCGATACCTGCATAAGGATCATCAACCGCAGCAGGGTAGCTGCTTTTGGCTGGCTGTATACGCCTGGTATCTTTTACATTTTTGGCCAGAGGTATCATGTTATTATACTTCCAGTTCTCCTCTGAGAGCGACTTATCTGGCAGGGCTGATAGCTTGCGGGACTGTTGCTCCACACCCGGTTCGTGGGTAGGACCTACAGGCAGTAAAGAAGCTACTCCGTTAAAGGTATCATTTTCTATTAATCGGTATCCCACCAGGTTGAACTGTTCATTGAGGTAATTGGTATCCTGTGTTCTGGCATCAGGAGTGGCCGGTATCGGGTATGGGTTGATCGGTATATAATCATCCGGTTTGCTGCGCTCCAGTATAAAGCCTGCATTGCCCGGTGTCGTAATTGCGGCCAGTGTACTTAATTTATCTGCTTTTACATAGACTGTAGTATTTGAGGTATCAATAGGAGTAGCAATGACTACACTATTTACAAAGTTTACAGAAAGGCTGTCCTTATACGTAATCAGCACACTTATCTTAGCCGTGCGGCCTTTACTGAATATCGTTGTGGGGAGGCCGTCTCCGGCACCAGTCTTGTAATACAGATAGTAACCGCCGGTACGTACGATGCTGCATTGCCACAGGTAGCTGATAAATTGCTTAAAGCTATTGAGCGTGTTTTTAGGTTCCTCCTGCAACAGCATAGGTGGCGTACCGAATACAGCTGGGTTGGTTTCTGTAGACAGGTTGGCCTGTACCAGTGCAAGGGTTATATCACCATTAGCTGCTGATTGCATTCCGGTCGGGGTATTGCCTGTATTATCCGGCGGATATAACACCTGTATCTGTTGTATGAAATGGTCATTACCGGTAACATTCATGTATTGTATCAATCGCTCCAGCAGTATGATACTGGTATCATTGGCACCAATCACCTCATAGGTATTACCTGTTTGTGTGCCGTCGGCAGCGCTTATCTCCTGAATAGATACTTCCAGCAGAGTAGAGAATGCATAATTCACTGTTTCCTGTTTAAAACCACCTTCTGCACTTTCTCTGACCAGCCTGATCACTTCGAGTCCAAGATCAGTTTTGTCAGTCGGTGTAAGCAGTCGATTGATCAAAGCATCGGAGCAGCCCCAGATAGACGGCTGGCCTGCCAGCTGTACCGGTGGCGTGCCGATTGGTAAGGCCAGCTTGCCCGGGTATTGCCAGCTGAAACCAGGTTTCAGTGTAAATGTCTCGTCTGTTTGTTTACCCAAAGGCATTGCCTGAGGTGGTTTCGGTGTAGTGTCTGGGTTCAGCGAAATAGTTGTCAGATCCTGTATGCGGCTGATGGTATCTTCTTTGATCGGAATATTAAGGCTGCTTACCGCACAGGAATTATTCAGCTGTAGCCAGCAAGGATTAGCTGTATCGCTGGTCTTAGTAAGCGTTATACTTAATTTGTCTCCGGTCTGCAGTGCCGGCAGGCTGAACTGCTGGCCGGTCAGCGCATAGAGGGCCGCTACATTGTTTATGTTTCCCGGTACAGGCAGGCGCATACCATGCAGGAAATACCTTGCGGTCATACCGGAGATGCGGGCGATATGATCTGTAGTATCGAATGTGTTGACCACATTTTCTACATTCAGAACATTCAATGCAGGGATAGAAAGACTTGCTGCTGTAAAGAGGTTGGCAATCTGCGCATTTGCAGCATCATTTGTCAGTTCCTCGATAGAGATGCCGTACAAAGTAGACAGCTGCTCAAAAGTGTCTCCCTCTTTTGTTGTATAGTTCAGATCAGGAAGGCTTAACTGAGCCAGACTCAGCAGTACCGGTTGCGCAGCAACAGCATTCCATACCTGCTCTGTCGTAGGTTTGGCACTACCGGATGTTGCCGTCATACTCTGGGCAATTTGTACAATTGTTTGCCCTGCTGCGACCTTATAATCTGCAAAACCTGTTATTTGTATCTGTGTACTTTCTGCAATCAGCCCTTGTATATTATTGTTTGGATCATTGTTTAATTGTGCTACAGCAATATGATACAGATCGGCAATGATTTTAGCCGTATCTCCACGCTTAATCTGGTACTTGATTCCTGCAACATTTATGCTACGATCTTTATTCAGTAATACCCCACTGTTAGCCATTGCGATCATGCCCGGAGTCAGTGCATTCGTAACCGGATCTGCCGGTGCCGGAGGCGTATAGCTCAGTTTATTAAACGTAGCGGCTATGTCTTTCAGACTACTGGTAGTCATGTAGGTATATTGGACAAACTCATCTATAGCATCCTGTATGGCAGCTTTGGCCAGCATCAGAATGTAATCCTGGAATACCAGTGATGGCATGGATTGTGCCCCGCTCTGAAGCAGTTGTGCATTGCTTGCACCATGTGCCTGTTGCTCTGCACGATCATTATCCTGTTCCAGTTTATTCCGGTAGTTTACCTGCAGTTTAGCCATTTCATCGGCAACAGCTTTTCTATACGTATCGTCTACTGTATAGCTGGAGAGCGTCGTATCCTTGCCGTTCAGCTGCCAGGATAATTCCAGCAGAGGGAACATCGGGAAAATACTGGCATTGACTGTAAGTCCGCTACCGGCATTGTTTTTCGCTACAGCTGCATCCGGGTCCATCAGGTTAATAGTGAAGTATGCTTTCAGGAAAGCCTCGATATCACGATACGCGATCGGACTCGGATTGGTTTCGGTATCGGACAGATAGGCATGCAGTTGCTTCAGGATGTCTTTACTGACGGTAGCCTTTTTCAGATCGTCCAGTGTTGTATTGCTCTTGCTGTTGTTTATAGCTGCATTGATACACCAGTACAATACCCCTTTGACCAGTTTATTTAAAGACGCATCTTGTGTGCTGCCATCTTCCGGTGCGTCGATGTACAGCATATTGGCAAATTGTACTGCCTGTGTACTGCCTTCACCGGCAATGGTCAGTTGCGGGAAGAAGTATAAAGATATGCGCTCATCCTGCTGTTGCGCAGCAGTCAGTATCAGCGGTTGCCATTTCAGATTGATTGTTGCATACAGCTGCTCTAATAGCATACCGTTATTATGCTGCAGTACTCTTCTTTCTTTAGGTGCAGTTACATCCCACGGCGCTTGGCTATCCGATCCTATCGTAAAGGATGCACTTACGCTAGTGGAGAAGTGCAGGTTGATGTGTATTTTAAACAGGCCGAGGTTAATAGATACCCGCAGCGATACGGATACACCTGCTTCCAGGTAGATCGGTATCTTACGGTAGGCTTCTACAATCATCTGTACATAGGCATAGACCGTAATATCCAGTGAGGCGGAGATGATGGCAAAATTAATCTCACCATACAACCTACCTACAATTCCTACGGTAGCAGAAACTTTATAGTATGTTTCGTCTTTACCCAGTGTACCGGTATTAGGACTGTAAAATGCAATGACTCCTTCGAAAATACCGACTACCGTAATACTGAAACCGGCTTTAAGAATACCTTTATTAATAGACTTGCCTATGCCCAGTTGCAGGCCCAGACCGAATTCTATAACAGGGTTAAACTTGCCCAACGTGGTTTTGGGCACATTGTCTGAGGGTACATTATTGAGGTAGGCAATGTAGAATCCACCGGAACCGGTAAAGGGGAAAGCCTGCACCGTAAGAGATCTGGAGAAGTCAATGTTATATGGGAATCCGAAATCAAGCTTGAAGCTGCCGTTGGTGTATATATCAATACCAATGATCGGTAAGGTAATAGAGATGGCACCAAACTGCAATTCCCGTACAGCATCCGGTAGTTTTAATTCTACCTGGTAGACACCGACAGCATCCGTTACTTTTTTATACAGGATCTGGAATTTAAGGCCGTTAAGGGCTTTCATCTTATCTCCGTCCAGTTGTACAAGCAGTCCGTATAGGTTAGGGTCATTAAAGATAATGCCCAGTTTTATTGCCTGGATAATGGTGAACCTGGATGCGATAAGCCAGTTACTCTGCTCGCTGAAGATCAGCGATGGCTGCGGGTTTGGATCCTTTGGTTTCGCTTTGATTGGCAGTATCGGAGGCTGGCCCGGTGCAGGTTTCACTGGCGCTTTGAAGACATTTTTTAAAGCATCTGTGGCCTGTTCAACCGTTTTCAGATCTTTATAAGGATATAAGGCAACACGCTGACCGAGACCAAGGTATTCAAGATCGAAATACTGTGCACCCATACCCGGTACCGGTATGCTGCCCATATCCCTTACATCTGTTCCCTTACCGGCAAGTTTTTGTACCTCAGGATTTTTGGAGTCAGCACTGATCTGCATGCCCAGGAAGGTGCCGTCAAAGCCCAGGAACACACCCGTATTATCTTTGGTGATGGTTACTTTATTGATCTGGATAAAAGTAAGGTCTATCTTTTTAGTATAAGCAATGACGATTTTATTCTTGGTCGCATCTGTTTTGTTCTGAGTATAGATGAGCGACAGGCCACTCAGGTTAATGGAGTTTAAAGCATTCCATGGAGCAGGCAGGGTAAATCCCGGCTCGAAAGAGGAGATCAGGTGTGTGATGATCTCTCCCACCGACATGTTGGCAAAGGTGATACTGATGGTATCGGTCTGTGTCGTACTGTCGTGTTTATAATCGGCTTGAATGCCCAGCCACTCCAGGTATACAGCCGTATCCGGGGTTCCGAATTTGTACCCTACTTTAAATGGTAACCCCAGCAGAATAGCATCTACGGCTATAGTCCCTGTAGCTTTACCATTGGTATAATCCATGGCCACGGTTGCCGTCAGCGAGGGCAGCACAAATGTATTTACATTAATCGCCCATTTTACAGAACCTTCTACATGGTATTTCTTACCCTGATCCTTAGCATCAGCTGTGGGCATATACACCGATAGTTTAACCGCGGAAATATCCAGTGAAGCTTTATTGACCCATTCGGGAAGCGAAGTGATGTTTAAGGTCTGCAGGAATTTTTTAGCCAGGTCCAGCAGGGGAATGGAAGTCCCGGCTGGCATCGCTGCAGAGAAAGTCCATCCTGTATTGGCAGCCGGTTTGTTGGCCAGTACATCGAAAGGGATACCCGCCACTTCCAGCCGGCCGCCGACCTTGCCTGTTATGGTACGTTGCGTACTCAGACTGGGATTGGTAATGTCCAGTGCCGCATATGGGTTTTGTACTTTCAGCAGGTCAAATATATTCAGCTCCAGTATACTGGTTACGCTAAACCGTACTGCCGTCAGTGTTTTGGAGGATGGGTTAAAGGCAATGGTCAGGTAGTCAAGCGTGATCTGCTCCAGCGAAAGGCCAACAGGGAATGCAGGCATAGGCTGTCCGCTGTTGGTAGGCAGGGAGGAAAACACCGTATCAAAACCATTGTTATTGATCGATCCGCTGATGGTGGCAACCCAGTCATTACTACCACCGGGTATAGACATCTCCACATTCAGATATACCTTAGTCGAAGACTCCGGCTTACCGATCAGGAATTTGCCGAAGATGTAGGTAGACAGGGCAAAACCTTTATCCTGTTTTTTATTCAGGCTGAAAGTAGCACCGGCACTTAAGATGGTAAATCCATTCACTACCACCCAGGGTTTGTCCTCCGGTCTGTTGATGCTGACTTTTATGTATTTAACCTCTTTGGTGTTTAAAGAGAAAACGATCATCAGTTCTGAAATGCTGAACTGCAGCGCATCCTGGAAGCCCGGGGGTAGAGAAGCGAACAGGTTATTGCCAAAGGCAATCTGGCTAAGGTCTGCAATGCCATCGGCTAGTGTAGACGTCGATTGGAGGCCGATCAGCCATTGCCCTCTTGGAGTACTTATACTGACCGGAACCTGTACCGTAATGCTCAGGTTTGATTTACCCAAAAGGAATGTTCCTTTGAGTGAAAATGATGTATCATATCCACCTTCCAGCGGGTTGGGCGATCTTAAGATGGAAAACCCGATGCTACTTAATTTAAGACCGATAGCGCCGATCAGATCCATCGTGTTTTTGGAATTGGCAGCCATCCAGGTTTGTACGCCCTGTTCCGAACTGATGCTCATTCCTACCGTATCGAAAGGCAGCACGGGCAGCACAGAGGGATCGAATACCGTAGTAGGAATAATACCCCAGCTGCTCAGTCCGCTGAATGTTATATTGGTAAAGTTGGTATTATAATCGCTCCGGATGCTGTCATCATCCTTTTGCGTAAGAGTTATGGTTACATTAGTGCTCAGGTTATACTGAGATTGATTTGCCGTAATGGTGAGGATATTATCCTTTACCGCAATCTGTTTATCAGGATCGCTGATACCTGTAAGGTTAATGATATTATTAGTGAAATAGGAAAGCACAAAAGCAAAACTGTCTTGCTTGATGATGCTGTTGTCCAGTGTGAGTTGTTGGTTGCTGACCTTTTTCCTAAGATCGGTAGCGATTTGTTGCAGGCTCATAATACGATTGTATTCGTGGGTTTGAAATATGGTTTTACGGCGGCTACTATCGCTGATGGCAACCAATTACGGTAAGGAATGGACTTACTTTAAAAGCACTGTCTACAGAGACAACTCCATAGGTACTTTGTTTACTGAAATTGATCACGCTGTTATTTAAAGCAACGATTACCTGATAGCTTCTCTTGAACTGCCCAGGAGCATTGCCATACTGATAGCCCGTTTTATTGCGTGCTGCAAAAAGGCCATTAGCGACTGTAAGGGAGTTACCCGCAGTAAAATTGAATAGGTTAGTGAAAAAGAAGCCTTGAGCTTTGGTAAAAGGTGGAGCAAAGGTGGGTATATCCGAAGCCGGTGTTAGGGGAGTTGTCGCTGCCAGTCTTTTCAAAAAGTCAATAGATGGGAGATGCCACGCTTCATTGCTGCCTGCGGAAGTTACACAAACACCTGGCCGCATACCATTTAAGAATGTACTGTTATTACTATGGGCACTTCCATGATGGTTGGCTTTAAAGCCACAGACATGACCATCGTAAGAGGCTCCCGGATTGTAATAAGATTTTGCACCTTTATACAGGTATTGAAATCCTCCGGCCAGTGTTGTTTCCTGGTCTATATAACTTCCTGTCGGATCACCTCCCATATCACCTCCGAAGAAATAGCGAAATTCTCCGCATTCCAGTACGAATGCAATACAGGGATCATTTTTGCTGGCACCATTCTTCCAGTTGTCTACAGCAGTACCGGCGCTGCTCATAGTGAACCCCCATAGTGCCACGCAACGCATATTTATGGGATAGGTCTTCGTTCCGATCATAAAAGTATCGATGGGTACAACCACGCCAATAAGGTCACTGATCTTGTCAGATGTTGTCGTCATTGGGGTATATCGTTTTAATCCGAAGTTATCAGCAGCTTTACCAATCGCTGTAATATAGTCATCCATGGTGCCGCCGAATATTCCGGTTGTATCTGTCCAGGGACAGGTATTGTCGGCAGGTTGGATCTTGGCTAAATTACCGCCTGACACAAATCCATCCATGTTATATCCACCCAGGTCTATGTAATATTCACCTCTGATAGTGCCATCTCCCAGTGCCAATAATCCATTGTAGTGATCGTTGTGATAATGTGTAAGAATGACGTATTTGAAACTGGCATCCTTGAACATGGCATTGCAATATGGGAGCAGTCGTTGATCTGCAGACATCTGTCCACCGTCGATCAGCACCTTTGTTTCAGACCCATCTGCATGAATGATCCTGATTACCGAGGCATCACCATTGTTGATATTGATATGATGAATTTCCAGTTTAACTGCAGGGCTACCCACCATCAGTTTACCGGAAGAGGCACTAGCCGATGCTGATTGCGGTGGTTTGGATAGCTTTGGACTACAGCCTGTTAAAGAGTAGAGCAGCGCGGCTGCAATGTATAAAAGCCACATACTGCTTTTATACTCACTGGCCCTTGGTGTAAATGCGGTATTGTTCATAATAGGAGATGGTTTTATGGCATTGATATTTATTTCGTTTAGCTTTTCTTCTGGTAAGCCCCGTACCAGCCCAGGCTGGAGGGCTGAGTGGTGGTGTCTGGGTCGCCAAAAAGATAGAAATCTATATTGCCTCCGGAAGGGAATGTTTTGCTTAAGAACTTTAGGGTGATATTGTTCATCATCAGCAGGAATGCCGTAGCGGCATTGGCACTGTTATCGGTTTTGGCCATGAGCAGTTTTATCGTTCCGATATCCAGTTTTAAAACACCCTGAAGGCTCAGTAATTTGCTCTGAGAGCTGAGTCCGGGCAATTTAATTCCGGTAAATATTGTGCCATCACTTACCGACCAGGCAATCATCATACTGGATTTAAAACCCGCACTGCCGGCCAGTGCTCCGGGCGTACCAAGGTTTAAATCATATATCAGTCCATACCATTTACCAGATGGTATACCCGATGAGGATACATCCGGAGTAGATATCGGAATAAAATCCAGCTTGGCCGGAAGATTATCAGCATCGCCGCTCACCATGCCCGTCAGTTTAATGGGGAAGTGATTATACAGGCTATTGGCGCGAGGCAGGCTGGAAGGAATGTCGAACGTGATCTGGCTTATGCTGAACTCGAATTTCTTGATGGCCGGTGTGTCCAGACTGAAGTTCATGTTGACCAGCAGCTGTGAGTAAGCCAGCCCTTCTTTAGCCCGGGAACTATCCAGAGATCCAAAGGACAATACATCCATACCTGATGGATTGCTGAAGTTGAGATAGCCCCATAAGGAGAATTGGGCATGTACCAGCCTCTCCTGCTGGCTGATCAGTGTAGGGCTCAGTGTACTGAAGTTGGAGCGTGATACTTCCACAGCACCGAATACCGGGTTGTCTACCGGTATCATATCATCATCAAAACCGTTGAAGGTGTAGGATGGTGCACCGTTATGGTCCTCGTAACTGCCGGACAGGATCAGGATATTATCCCTGCCTGGTGTCTGTTTCGTTGGGCTGCCAAAGAGTTCGTAGATACTGAGCTGGATATAACTTTTAAAACTTTTGATCTTCGAATTTTCAAAAAGTACTTTCAGCATCAGGGTCTTAAAATCGAAGTTATTTGCAGGGTTGAAATCAAGCGTTTGCTTATAGGCATTGACATCATTGCTATAAGGCGCAAATGCCGGATCTACATAATAGATGAGGCAGAACATAGAACTCCGGTTATCCATCGTAAGGTCTACCAGCTTTGTGGTATTGTTAAGCGTCGCGGATACATGGTTGGCATTGATGCCGAAATGGTGTGCATTGAATTTGGAAAGGTCTATACCTGCAAGCAGCCCCTGTAGCGCTTCCGGGAAGTTAGACAGGCTGATGTCTGTCTTTAAGGCCAGGATACCATTCCAGTCCGGATCGGTAGCGATTGCCGCAAAATTGACAAAGTCCGGATCTGGATTAACCTTGTCTTTGCCTCGGTTTACACCGTCCTGTATATAAGAGGTAAGCCAGTCAGATAGCGTGCTTAGTCCGTTTTGGCTGGTCTCGTTGAAATCGTTGCTATTGGTCCACAGGGCCGGATTCTGTACACGATCCAGTACCGTTCCGCTACAGAATTTAAAGATCAGAACATTGTTGTATTGTCCGTACGTATTGGCTTCCGGTACATTCAGCATAAAGGGCCAGCCTTCCAGTTGAATGGTATTGTTGAAGTTGCCCAGAATTGTTTCAGACGGAGATTCGGGCAATGGTTTATTAAAGCTGATCACGAGGAACTGCTGATTGGTCTGGAAGGCGCTCTGCAATCGTGGATTCAGGTCTGTGAAATCCATCGTGAGTACATCTTCCGGCTTTGGATTAGGGTCAGTTCCCTTATAATTTTTTGCCAGGATAAGGTCTGTCCATTTTTGGCTTCCCTCATCAACATATACCATTAAACCCTGTGGTGTGGTAGAGGGTTTTCCGGGAACGGTTTTCAGTTGTTTACGCTTTTGGTGATTCGCAATGAGCTGCGGCAATGCAGCTGTTTCAATTGTTTTTTTACGCCAGGGATTGATGATTTTATTTTCGAATTGAGCAATGTCTGCACCATTTATAAGGCCTTTATCAAAAGAACCATAAAAGGCCATAGGAAAGCTGGTGTACTTATTGGCCTGCTGCAGGTAGGCAGTGACCGGAGCATAGAAGCCCAGCAATGGCGTACTGGTTTTTGTGCTGATGGTCCCTGCTCCATACAGTGAAGAGCCCTCCGGCTGTGATTGGTAGCTGATCGTAACATTATTACTGTTGACTGCATTGCCGGAGATAAAGGGTACTATCGATGCCCATGCCGTTACATAATCATTAGTCAGTAAGGGTTGACCTGCTGTATCCTGTCCATCTTGTATAGGGAACAGGGGCGCATATGCGGGTTGATTAACCGTAAAGAATAGCAGATCGCCCGGATAGGTGGCCGTTTGCGGATTACACAGGATCGTTTCTATACCGGATAAGCCGCAGAGCAGATTTACCGGCGGATTGGTGGCAGGAGGTTTAGCATCAGTAGTACAGATATGAAAGCCACCCTGCATCAGCATATAATTGCTGTTGACATTGGCCTTATCGCTTTTACTGAATACTAATAATGCTGTATCCGGTAGGGGAATGTCAAATGGTAGTTTATCCGTATTGGGCGTAAAGCCGATACGGGGTTGTATATATAGTGCATTCCCGAGGCTGGTATTGAGTGCTGTAGGGAATATGGTATTGCCGGAATTGAAGGCCAGGAATGTTCTCTGGCGTTGCGCTGTATTCAACTGATTGATCGGGTCCAGGCTGGCCTGGAAGGCGATCAGTGGCAGATAAGTTTTACTCAGCAGAGGATAAGAGATACTTTTAAGTCCTCCGGATTGATAAAAATATTGCAGCCCGGTGTTGTAGGCCTGCCAGTCTGTGGCTCCGTTAAAGTTGAGTCCGAACCGGATACAGCCGAGACTGGCGCCGGTCATGGAAAGATAGATCTGGTTATTGATGATCTGCGAACTGGATGTCGCTACTTTATTCGAGAAGGTAATAGTGCCCTGGTTTAGGGTAAAAAACTGGCCGCTGCTGTCCAGCCTCACCAGGCAATTGACACTGATAGATAAGTTGATGTACTTGCCAAACAGGATATTGGCCGTCTGGGTAAACACCTGGCCAGTGAGTGAAATAGTGGCCAGTATAGCATTGACTGTTTGTGTAGTTATATTTCCCGTATCATTCAGCCAGAGAAAAGCATTGTTATAACTAAAAGGTTTTAAGTAGCCTGTGAGTTGTTTTATAAAATCAGCTTCACTTGCCGGAGCATTTGCTGCATACAGGTATACCGCATTGTTATTGCTTTTCCAGGTCTCTGTAATGGTTAGCGTCTCTTTAGAAGGTGCCTTTAGGAAGCAGGCGCACCAGCCACTATTTGCCGGTGTGTCGTCAGCAGTATACAGTCTCTTGTCTGCTGATAGGGTGTTGGAGAATGATATGCTGGACACAGGCTTTGGTTTTAATAAATTAAAGAACAAAAAAGCGCTGCAAACGGGGTTTTGATCTGCAGCGCTTCATGATTGGTTGCGCTATATTGTATACTTATTGAGAAGGAGGATTGGTCCAGTTGGCAATCGGGCCAGTATATGGGAATTTACCGGAGCCATTCAGGTCAGTCCATGATGCGGTAAGAGATACACTACCTCTTGTGTCGGGAGTAGGTGGTTCAAAGCTGATGATAGCAATAGTCAGGGTCATCAGGCCAGAATTCAGTACCTGGTTTGTAACCGTTGTATTCTGTGGGTTCAGGAAGATACCAGAAACAGGGTTTAACTGTCCGGCAGAGTTGTTAAACGTAACCTTTACCTGGTCGTAGTTATCGCCAAATACGATTACGGTTGCCACGAGGTAACCCAGGCCATAGCCGATTTGTTTGGTATAGGTGGCAGGACCGCCATCTTTCTGCAGCGCCTGGTAATCCAGCGTTTCGTTGAGTTGTGCAATGTGGTTGTTCATGTTGGATTGTTTGAAAATGATGAAAATGAAAAATATTATGAAGGTGGATTGGTCCAGGTAGCAATCGGACCATTATAAGGCGTTTTACCAGTACCGTTCAGGTTGGTCCAGGAGGCACTTAGTGATACGCTACCCTTATTGTCGGGAGTAGGCGGTTCAAGGCTTATCGAAGTGATCGTCAACGTCATCAGACCTGCATTCAGCACCTGGTCTGTAACTGTTGTATTCTGCGGACTCAGGAAGATGCCCGAGGTCGGCGATAACTGTCCGGCAGAGTTGTTAAACGTAACTTTTACCTGGTCGTAATTGTCGCCAAAAACAAGTACCGTTGCGGCCAGGTAGCTTAGGCCGTAACCGATCTGTTTGGTGTACGTTGCCGGGCCGCCGAGTGCCCTCAGTGCCAGTAAATCTAAGGTCTCGAATTCTTGTGAGATGTTGTTATTCATTTGGAATTGCATTTAAGAAGTTATAATATTTAGTAAAGCACGGAAATAGCAGGCTGCTGTACAAGGGTGTATTAACGGGTTCTCATATGGTGTTTTTCCCGTTATTGTGTTTTTTTGTTGACCGCCCTTCTCTTGGGTTAATGGATCGCGGAAAAACAAAAAGAGCAGTCGGTGACGACTGCTCTTTTTGAGAATATATTTGTTACCCGGGGCTGGGGCCCGGGTTTTTTAAGAATTTTCCGATCTGTTCTTTTTTTGCTTTTGCCTTAATACATATAAGTACAGGCTTTCCACTTTAGCCCTTGCCCAGGGTGTCTTCCGGAGAAACTTTAAAGAGGAATTAATGCTGGGATTACTCGTAAAGCAATTGATATTGATTTGCTCACCAAGTCCTTCGAAACCTTCATAATATTCCACCAGTTCTTCCAGGATGGTGTCGAGTCTTATGCCGTGCAGTGGGTCTTTGGATTGTTCCATAATTTGGTTGTCCTAAATGGACGATTAATTATTAATACTGCAAAAGTACTGATGAGATTATTTATTTGGCAGTTTTTGTCTGTATATTATTTGAGAAATATGCAATGTCTTATAACTAAGTGGCCAGACCTATGATGTAATTCCGATAGATTTCTCCTGGTTTACAGACAATATTTTAAATTCATTAACTGCTTCAAATACAAAAAAGGAGATAGCTAGACTTACTATTTAAATACAATTCAAAAGAAGTTGCCCACATTAAACTAAACACAAAAAGCTGAGGTATATACTTCAGCTTTGATTCATTTCTGACGATTAGAATGTTAACCGGTTATTTTCAAGGTTTTAATATGCCCATTAGAAAATTGAAAATTATATTTCAATACAATTGGGCTTCCTGGAAATATTCCTGAAATCTTCGCTGATAAAATGTTTTCACTTTCATCATAATCTAATGGCTCCATAGTTGCCTTATATTCTTTATTGGCTTTGTCAATCCAGATTTGAATTTCAGTTCTTCCGGTATAGCTTTTGCCTTCATCAAATACTTCCGCATGCTCCGTGAAACAATCTGCGTAAACCTGACTGTTAAATTCGTTTTGTGCTTTTACAAGTTCTGCGATTATGTTTGGTAAATTCATTTTGTTATATTTTAAGATGATTAAATAGTTGGTACTGTACCGCCGTCGATAACAAATTCAGTTCCTGTTAGATAATTGGCTCTTGGTGAAACAAGAAAACCAACCAGTTCTGCTACTTCTTCAGGTTCGGCAGGCCTTCCAAAAGGGATTCCCCCTAACGCGTCCACCACACCCTGTTGAGCCTCCTCAATAGAAATGTTGGCATTCTGGGCAATTGTTTCCAACCACACTTTTACATTTTTGGTTCTTATCCATCCCGGAGAAACGGTTAGTACACGGACACCTTTAGGGGTAACTTCGTTCGATAAACTTTTACTGTAGTTTCTCAATCCCGCTTTTGCAGCTGCATAAGGTAAAGTAGAATCGTATAGTGGTAATTTTCCCTGTATTGAGGCAATGTGAATAATGACACCGGCTTTTCGTTCGATCATTTGTGGTAAAAATCCTCTGTCCAGTCTAACCGGAGCCAGCAAGTTGGTTTGTAGTGTTGATTCCCAGTCTTCATCGCTGAGTGTTGCAAACCCACCTGCAGGTGTAGAAGATCCACCAAGGTTGTTCACAAGGATATCAAGTCGCCCATAAGTCGACAAGACTTCATTGATTACTAATTGAGTTCCTTCTACCTTACTTAAATCGGCTGAAATAAAATGTAGATGGTTATTTTCTTTTTCTGGTGCGTTTCTTGCGGTAATAATCACTGTCGCTCCAGCCTGTAATAGTTTTTCTGCAATGGCTTTTCCGGTCCCTTTTGTACCTCCTGTAACCAATGCAATCTTGCCTGATAACTCGTTGTTGAAATTAAATTGTTCCATTTTGAGAATTTTTTATAGGACAAAATTGGAGGATAAAAACAGTTTGCACAAGTACGGAGTTACGATTCATATAGGGATAAATTTTTCCCCTATTGAACAAATCGGAACATACCTTAATTTTGAAATATGTATGAGAGAAAAATAATTCCCAACCTGAACTGTGGTCTTGATCTTATAGGCGAAGTGTTATATGGCAAATGGAAAATCCGCTTGCTTTGGTTTATTGATCAAGGATATAAACGTCCAAGTGAACTGCAGCGTAAAATTCCGGATGCTTCGCGAAGGGTTTTAAATATCCAATTGAAAGAACTGGAGGATCATGAGCTTGTTACAAAAACAATTTATCCAGTTGTTCCACCAAAAGTAGAATATGCGCTCACAGATTTTGGAAAGACCTTGATTCCAGTAATTTCTTCATTGGGGATTTGGGGTGACGAACACGAAGAGATACTGAAAAGAGTAATCTTAAAGAGGATTGAAAATAATCGATCTGATGAATTATAGCACTCATGGATTCAATTTTATAAATGTTTTCATTCTTCTGAAACTTTTAAAAATTAGCAAACCAGGGGGAGTGTAACTCGAACTGTTTCATGGGATTAAACTTAATAACTTCGATCCAGTTTGAGTCTAGCAAGAAATAAAAATGCCTGCAAATAGTGTATTTACAGGCATTTTGTATTTATGCAATATCGTCTTTTGTGAACTGTATGGGGCTTTAATTGAACTTCTGTAATAGCGGTCTCTGAATAACTCTTTGCTTTCGTAAAAAGGAATCAGGTATTTAAAATCCCAGGGAGGTTGTCTCGAATGGTGCAGCCTCCCTGGGATAGATATAAATGAGATATTAAATTCTATGGATTACTTTTTGATGAACATCTGGCATTTGATTACCTTTTTGTCTTCATGAGTAACAACGATATAGTATACCCCATTTGACAAAGCTGAAATATTCATACGCACTAGTGGCTCATTTGGTGTAACCGTTCTTGTCTGCAGTTTCTGGCCCAGTGTATTAATAATGTTGATAACAGCACTTTCAGCAAGCCCATCTATCATCAGTTCATCGGAAGCCGGGTTTGGATAAACAGATACGGAATGCTCTTTGTCTAAGGTGATCAGTATCGTGCTGCTGTAGTGGAAGCTACCATTCTGATCTAGTTGCATTAACCTGTAGAAGTTTTTACCGGCTACAGCATCCTTATCTATGAAATTGTAGTCGAGCTGTACATTACTATTGCCATTTTCTGCTTTAGTATTTACAAATTCGATAGTACTCCAGCTGTTTCCGTCATTGCTTCTTTCTATATTGAATCCTTTATTACTGCGCTCCATTGTTGTAGACCAGTCAAGTAGTACGCCTGTACTAACTTTAGCTGCTTTGAAAGAAAGCATGTTAACGGGTAATGGCGTAGAGTTGACAATACCAAAGTTCTTGTTGTTTACATTGCTTGTGCCCATAATTACAGTCAATGATCCGTCCGGCGTTCCATCACCGCTGCCTGTATTATTATTGCCATTCTCGCCGGTAGTGTTCCAGCCTGTTGGTGGTGTTGTATTGATTGGTGTGGTTTGTACTTTTGTGCCAAGCGGGTATTGCTGTGTAGAAAGTTTAACCGTATAGGTCTGGTTAGATGATGCCTGTAGAGTATAGTTTCCGTTAGCTGCAACAAGCGAAGAATCAACTATGATATTATTACTGTTGACCAGGTACACATACAAAGGCGCGGGTAATGTGGTAAAATTTTCTCCGGCATTGATGATCGTATTGCTGTTACCATCATTAAACACGCTTCCGCTGATCTCCAGGCTGCCACAGGGCGTTACGGTCAACGTTGTGATTATGATACTGTCACAGAAATATTGTGTTGCACCAATTAATGTGTCTGAATACGTACCGCTTGAGGTATAGCAAACCTTTTCAGTGGCATGAATTGTTTTAGCACCTATATCCGGATGAACGATACATACCGAATCGCCGGCACAAATGCTTAGGCTTTGAGTGCTCACCGGTATTGGGCGAATGAGGAATGTTTGTGTACTGAAACTACTGGAACATCCTCCAGCACCAACAATATCGTAACGGAAAACGCTGTTTAATGCAGTGCCTGTTTGCTGTATGGTTCCCGCAGTGGCATTAAAGTTAAAGCCTGATCCTGACAGGTATGTCCAAGCGCCACCGGCATCACCGACTTGTGATTGGTAACCATCCAGCGGTAATACGGATGTTTCGTTTGCACAGAGATCATTTGTATCGGTGCTACCGGCTCGTTTACAGCTTATACCAAAATTCCTGTTGAGCAAGGGAGTCGTACCCACGTTTCCCTGGATAATGCCATTGGGATTGGCATCGCCAAAGCCAGAGTTGCTGGTATTCTCACCTGTTGTTACATAACCTGTAGGTGGTGTATGGTCAATCGGTGTACTAACAATATTGGTACTGATTGCATATTGCAGCGTCGAAAGGTGAAGGGTAAATCCGCTGCTATTTACAGCATCAACAGTATAAGTTCCGTTCGCTGCCACATAAGTGGAGTCAATAATGATGTTTGAGTTATTAACCAGATATATATATAGTTGAACGGGCAGAGCGGAGAAGTTTTCGCCAGCGTTGATTATGGTATTGCGGTTATCATCTCTGAATACAGTACCGCTGATCGTTGTCTGGGCTTTTGCTTCTTCAGCCAGTCCCATCGTTAAGACCATCAGACATGAGAGTACCAGGGACTTTTTTAGCCTTGATAAAAAATAAAGTTGTTCCATGATTGTTTGATATTGGGTGAATTTACCGGTCGAAGATATATTGAAATTATATCAGTCAAATGAAAGTAGGGTAGTACCTGAATGAACACATTGAAGAAATACGTAACTTCTGGTTGATGATGATGACATGATGAAAAGTCAAAAAAATAGCTGTATTTCTGTGAGGAAAACGGATTGGTAAGTTGCTGATAATCAACATTAAATTAGGGTTTTGATCCCGATAGCTTCTTTTATATAGTCCATAAAAAAAACTCATTTTTGACATAGTAAATGTCAAAAATGAGTTTTTTGTGCATAAACATTGATTGTTATGCTAATCTGATAAAATGGGGGTGAAGTTCTACCGCCCCCATCCAGTGACTTGAGGGGGCGGCAATCGAACTTTTTATACCATTACTTACTTTTCTAGATGATGTGAATTTTATATCGGACTCAATGAAAAATGTCTTTATTTTAGCATTAAACCCAGTTTTAAACTGATATTTACGGTATTGGCCGCTGAAAAATCTGCTTGTTGGTTTTTGTATTTGAAATTTTGCGGAGTTCCTTCGTAGGCATATAGAGAAACAAAGGAAGCGCTTTTAGAGGCCATCCAGTTAATATCTCCTTGTATTCCACAATATCCGTAAAGTCTTGTTCCTTTAATAAGCGGTTTTGATCCCTCTGTACCAAAGTACAATGATGTTCGTAAATTTTCCACTTCTATTGCGCTTCTATTAAGATCGGCTGCATACTGGCCTGTAAATGGAGCAAAATAAGTAGTAGTGCCGTCATTCACCCAAGGTATTGAGGTTCTTACATCTTTAAACTCATTAATTTTATTGGCGTTAAAAACAACACTTGTTCCGAATCTTACTTCATACAAGCGTTTTGATTGGTCAAGTTTAAACTGTTTGCCACCATACAAACCTAGGCTAAAGGTGTTTAGTTTTTGGTTGTAATTGTAAACCTTGAAATCAATATCCGGTTCTACTTCTCCAAATAAGGCATCACTATTGTAACGATATTCTATCTTGTTATGAGCAGTGCGGTAATCAGCATTGACACCTAAAAACCACCTGTTTTTTAAATAAAATTCGTACTCTGCTCCTGCTCCTATATTCAGATTGTTAGCAACCGTTAAAGTGGCTGGTCGGTAATGATAGCCCTCAGGCACATCATAACGGGTACTTTCTGCATTATGCAAAATTGTACTTCCATTGTATTTTACTCCTGTACTATTAATAGAGTAAATTGGACTAGCGTAAATTTTTAGAGACTTTGTTGTAAATTCCTTTTGAGCAAAAGCCTTGCCCCATAAAAAGAGCAAGGCTGCTATCAATATGATAATTCGTTTCATTATTAACAGTTAGGTAAGTCCAAAGTTAATTCTATTTTCTCATTGCCATAATAAGCATAGTGATAGCTGTTCATTTGTTGCATGAAAATAGGGGTAAACATTCCATATCTTTCCAGTGCTGTAACTGAAGATTTATTGTTTTTAGATTCAGAAAGATCTTTGTCGTTCATGCCGGAGCATTTGTTAGAAAAGCTAATTCCGCCCCATACACGGGCATATATTTCTTTTCCACTACCTGTTTTCACGTTTTTCCATTTGCCACTGCTATTTCTCTGATAGAATTCTGTCTCAGCTTGGATATTATTAGCCATATTCGTAGATCTGAACAGAATCCTACAGTTAATATATGCTTGACCGTTGCTACTGTACTTCTTTTGATTCTTATCTTTTAATGTACTAGCATTGCATTTTAAACCACCAGTGATTTGTAAGCTATTAAAGTTGTATGGGAGAACTTCAGCTTTACCATCTGAGCCGGTTACACTTGCTATTAATGTAGGATGATAAGTGCCAGGATTAGCGTAGGTATGGTTAATTGAACTTTGACTTCCGCCGGCTGCGATAAATCCATTGTCAGAAGTACCATCTCCCCAGTTGATTGTAAATATGCCTGACACTAATACAGCCAAATTATTTGGGTTTCTTATTACGTTGAATCGATTTAAAGTCACCTGCATGGTGTTACAAGGATTTATTTCAATTTTTGGATTTATGTTGTAGGAAAAGTCCTGACCTAAAGTTACATTTCCTCCATTAATGCTTCCAATAACTAATCCAGACAGTGAAGGAACATCAAAGTTGATTTTAGCTAATGTATTAATATTCCCGACCCATTTAGCGGCCGTATATCCATTACCTTTAACATTCTCGGGCATTTCAATTAAATGACTGTAGGTAGAGGTTTCAGATTTTCTGATCGTTGCAGTAAGGTCTTTATTTAAATACATGATGATTTCGTCACCGATAGTCACCGCTCCGTATTCGTTAAGCGTAGATTCTAAAAGAGGATCAACCAGTTTGTGCTTTTCGGGAATATCACCTTCTTTATCCCAACCATTGATATTTTCCATTTCAAATTGGTCGACATTTTTCGCACGTAAAGAAAGGAAGTTTGGAATACTTTCTTCCAGTTGTTTTAATGCCTCATCAAATGTTGGTGTTTCTCCATTATCATCTGGACTATTCATTAACGATACTGCTGCCTCTAATAACTGTTGCTGGTATTCGTCAAAGTCTGCTTGGGTAGCAAATGTAAGCATTCCATTTTCCATAGCCGGAATAAAGCTGATAGAACCGCTCAATTTGTGTAAAGCAGGTCTTCCAGATGTTACAGTTTCAGGTTTCTTACACCCGGTGTTAAAGGTGATGAATGCAGCCGTTAAAAGGCTTAATCCAGCAATTTGGATTGTTTTTTTCATTGTAAATCGTTTTGTTGTGTTCAAAAATCGGGGCGAAGATATTGCGATTGTTTTAATGTAAAAAATAATTCTTTATACAGTGAAATAAATAATTTTCTTTAATTCATAATTTAGTGAATAGAATAAAAATGATAAAGGAGAACAAATGCTCTCCTTTATGGTTGCGAACCCAAGATTCGAACTTGGAACTGTGACTAATGAGGACACCAAGATACTCTTTCTCTAATTCGCGGTATATCTTTTGAATACTACAAATAATATTTATTTAAGTATTTAAATACACTGGTTTTAAATATTCCAAACTCCTTTGCCTCAAGGCTTACAAGTTCCTGCTCTGTCAAGAACAGTATGGGCCTCTTTCTTATCGTTCCACTCTTCTTCTTTTAGTTTTATGCCTAAGCTTGTTTCAATTTTCTTTCCATTTACAAGTATTCGGCAGTGCAACGGAGAAAGCCCTTTTTGTTTTTTTCGCTGTATATAGCCAGAAGTGGCATTTAAGCCCTTTCATATTAGAAAAATTTAATAGTTGCGATTTTTGATTTTTTAGTTACGATTTAGTTACGATTTTCAAAAAACATAGCTATTATGGGGGCTTTAGCGCAAATACCCTTAAAAACGAGATAAGAAGGGTGAAAACGTTATCAAGACTGTGTATGGACGCGGAAAAATGAGGATAACGGGCATAAAAAAAGGCAGCACGATTAACGTGCCACCTATCTTTTGTGGAATCGGCGGGATTCGAACCCGCGTCCAAACACCGATTGAAGAAGTTTTCTACATGCTTATTCCGATTATTAATTGTCGGCGAATAACAGGAAACGAACAAACCAATTATAAGCTTAGCTGAATAGTCTTATGCAGCAATCACAGCCTTGTACTGCAGCATCTCGCGTTTTTTGTTGAGTCGGCGGCGGAGCTTGGTAGCGAAAACACCTGCTCGGGCGGCCCTAATGACTACATAATCACTGATTACGCAGCCATGGCATACTGAGTATTGCCATATAAAGTTCGAACCTTCATATTTACGTGCTAATGGTACAACGCACGGCATGCTTACGCTTCCCCCGTCCTGTGCTGTCAAAACCAGTCGACCCCAATTTTGCGCATCAAGCCTTACGGGCTCAAAGAACTAGATACAAAGGTACAATTTGTTCTCCTAATAAAAATTAAAAAAATAATTTGCAGCCCGGGCAACCTTTTGTCCTCAATACGCATTTATATAGTAAAGGCGTTCAGGAATTAAATCATTCATGCAGCATCACTACGCGAAAGACGAGTACAGAGTATACCAGGATAGCAGGAGCGGGAAACCGGCAGCTCAGCAATGGCTGTATGCTGCGTATTATCCTATGGTCGTTGCGGTATGTCTGCGCTATATCGATACCCGATCCGATGCGGAAGAAGTGGTCGCCGATAGTTTTATCCGGTTTTTTGATGCAGTGAAAGATTCTTTCCGGTACCAGGGTGAGGGCAGCCTGAAGGCTTACCTGAAGAAGATCACGGTAAACCAGGCACTGATGTTCCTGCGCAAACAACGCTTGGTATTTGAGGAAGTGGATGAGCAGCATGAGCAGTTGGCAGATATAGACCTGGATGCACTGGATCAGCTGGCTGCAAAGGATATCCTTAAAGCCGTACAACAGTTACCGGCCGGATATCGCACGGTATTCAATATGTATGTTATAGAAGGCTATACCCATGCAGAGATTGCCGATGCCTTGCAGATAGCTGTAGCGACGTCGAAAACCCAGCTGATGAAAGCAAAATTGCAATTACAAAAAATACTGATGAGGTATGAAAGATATGTTTGAGGAAAAGCTGAACCGCCGCCTGCAGGAACTGGAGCAGGATGCCAGCGTAGGTGATATGCTGGATAGGGAAGCTATCTGGAAGCGTATAGAAGCGGGACAGCCGCCTGTCATGAAGCGGAGCTTGAGGCCACGAATCATGCAACTGGCTGCAGCCCTGATCTGTTGTCTGGGTATTGGCTTACTGATCAAATACCAGCAGCAAACAACAACTATAGCATATACGCATACAGTGGCAACCGTACCCCCCATTCAATCACCAGCAGCAGCAATTGCAGTGGAAGAGGAAATGATTAAGAAAGAAGAAGAACCGGTACTTCGGGAGAAAGGAGCGAGTACTGCCCGCAGACCTGATGAAACACTTGCAACAGTGCCGAAAGAACAGGTTGGGGGTAACAACAATATTACTACTCCTGCTGAATATAAGACTCCAGGCGTAATCACATCACAAGCGGTCAAGCCGCAGGAAACTGAAGCGCCACAGTTGGCGGTCATGTACCTGAGTGATCTGGACAAAGAAAATCCTGCTGTATCAATACCACAAAAATCCCGTGAATCGGGTCGGGTAGCACGATACGTAAAAAGTAACCTGGAAGAATATGCATCATCGCTCCCGCCGAGGGTAGTTATAAACCAAATTTTAAGCAAATAAACCATGAAGATGAAAATCCTTTTAGCCGGGCTGTGTTGCAGCCTGTTGGCCACAACTATGTCTGCGCAGGAACAAGCCGGACGCTTTAAACTGGATACCGTACAGAGAAGAATAACACTGCAAAAAGACTTACCGAGTAGAGGTAAGGTACTGGTGGAGATGGCCTATGCAGAGGACTGGCAGGGGGATGCAGAGATGCAGCACCTGGCTGCAGTAGCCGCGACACAGCTCGAGCACCTGAGGCCTTCTTTTAAAGATGTCCTGGCACAGAAGAAAGTGTACCTGGAATTGCCGCAGGACGAGTCTTATACCAAAATCGGCTATGAAGAGATCCTGCCGGAGCATAAAGAAATGGTCTATACCAATAATAGTTATCATCCTTTAAAGACGGTACAGGACTCCGTGTTTATCCTGAAGCATTACGGGCAATACAATAAGGCGCTGAAGCTGTCCGACAATACTGATACCTTTAAACGCAGTATCCTCTACACATTTGTGCTGAATGATGTAGCTGCTTTTGATGCTGCACCAATGAAGGACAGTATAGCACAGGTCGCCCCATTCTTCACTAATTACCTGAACGATCCGCGCAGGAAATATGAGCTGAAAAGCCAAAGCCGCAGCTGGCGTACCTTTATGGACTCAGAAGTCGGCCTGACTTATTTTAACGATCGCCTGGGCTTGGCTATGGATCTGGGTTATGGTGTGTTGTGGAACAAGTACTCCCGCAGGTCGTTTTTTGTAATGGCCAAGCTGGGCTTTATTGCCAACTTCCGTTATCCTATTGCACAGTCCAACACATACCTCAATTACAATGTAGAATATGGTATAGCAGATATGAGTACCGAGCGCGGATTGTGTAACCGTTACTCCATCGGATTGGGATTTTTCCAGGGAACGTTTACTCCTAAACGAGGTACACCAAGCGCACTGCAGATACCGAATATGTTCCGCATGTATATAAATATTCCTGTAGCACCAAAGCTTAATCTGGGCCTGGATTTGTATACCAATTTTATCCTGAAACAAGACAATCCTAATCGTGCCGGCATGATCGGATTATACCTTAAATATAACCTGTAGCATTTTTCTTTATCCCCTTGAGAAAACAACAGGGTGCCGGAAACGGCACCCTTAATAATTAATGTGTTACTGGTGTACACAGTTCTATCAAAAATCCATTGATATCCCTTACATAAGCAACAGTTTGTCCCCAGGGCTTTACTGCCGGGGCTGCATACAGGCTGCCCCCTGCAGCAATAGCTTTATCGATCATAGCAGACACATCATCCGTTACAAAGCCCAGCTCTATCGCAAAAGGTTTTTGCTGTGCATCAGCACGCTCAAATCCGTTTGGAAGATTGCTCTCGGCAAGGGTTTCCGAAGCAAAAGACAGGGTAGTAGGCCCTGTTTGCAGCTCCCCGTAATCATTATCCGGACTAATGAATATGCGTTCGAATCCGAAGGCCGCTTCATAAAATGTAATCGCCTTCGTGACATCAGGAACGTATAAAATAGTGTACTTGAACTGGATCATTTTTTTGATCAAATATACTCTTCTTCAAAACAAAATGGAGACCATTCGGTCTCCATTTAAAATGTATAAGGTAAACCTTAGCGTTTAAGGTGCTTCAGGTTGATGATCTCTTGTTTGGTCAGGAAGCGCCATTGTCCGCGCTTCAGGTTTTTCTTAGTCAGCCCCGCATACATCACACGATCCAGCTTCTCTACCTCATAACCCAGGTGTTCGAAGATACGGCGTACGATACGGTTTTTACCGCTGTGGATCTCGATACCAATCTCATTTTTCTGTTCCAGGTAAGCCAGTTGATCTACTTTAGTCATTCCGTCTTCCAGTTCCAGTCCGCCAAGAATCTTCTCAAAATCATTCGCTGCAACATTTTTATTCAGTGTTACCTGATAGATCTTGCGATTCTCATATTTAGGATGCGATAATTGTTGTGCCACGTCACCGTCATTGGTCAGCAGCAACAGACCTGTTGTATTACGGTCCAGGCGACCAACAGGGAATACACGCTCATCAATATTATCACCGAATATATCCATTACCGTTTTACGGCCTTTAGGATCGTCCGTTGTAGTGATAAATCCTTTTGGTTTATTCAGCAGTACATACACCAGGTTCTTCTGCACCTTCAGTTCCTTACCTTCCATCTGCACTATGTCGCCAGAATTGATCTTAAGACCCGGTTCCATAACCACTTTACTGTTTACAGTAACCTTACCTTCCTTGATCAGTTCCACAGCATCTCTGCGGCTGCATACACCACAGTGGGCAATATACTTATTCAGTGGCATGGCTTCTGTTGCTACTGATGGCGTTTGCTGCTCTGTAGTAACGCCTTTATTGCCATTGGTATCATAGGCCTTTGCCTGTGGGTGCTCGTAATCAAAATGCTCTTTGAAGGCATCTTCAGGGCGCTTATGTTCTCTTTTGAACGGACGATCTTTAGGACCGCCTTTCTCTCCTTTGAAATCGCGATCTCTCGATTTGAAATCTTTTCTATCTCCGCGATCCGCGTCTCTGCTGCCAGACTCACGTTTAGGACCAAAGTCTCTGTCTCTTGGTTTAAAATCTTTTCTGTCTCCGCGATCCGAGTCTCTGTTACCATACTCACGTTTAGGACCGAAATCTCTGTCTCTTGGTTTGAAATCTTTTCTATCTCCGCGATCAGCATCTCTGTTACCAAACTCACGTTTAGGACCGAAATCTCTGTCTCTTGATTTGAAGTCTTTTCTGTCTCCGCGATCAGCATCTCTGTTGCCAAACTCGCGTTTAGGACCGAAATCTCTGTCTCTTGGTTTGAAATCTTTTCTGTCTCCGCGATCAGCGTCTCTGTTGCCGAACTCACGTTTAGGACCGAAATCTCTGTCTCTAGATTTGAAATCTTTTCTATCTCCACGATCAGCATCTCTGTTACCAAACTCGCGTTTAGGTCCGAAGTCACGATCTCTTGGTTTGAAATCTTTTCTGTCTCCGCGATCAGCATCTCTGTTGCCGAACTCACGTTTAGGACCGAAATCTCTGTCTCTGGATTTGAAATCTTTTCTATCTCCTCGATCAGCGTCTCTGTTGCCAAACTCGCGTTTAGGACCAAAGTCTCTGTCTTTTGATTTGAAGCCACCTTTGTCTCCGGAGTTGAAGTCTTTTCTTCCCGGTTTGAAATCTTTTTTCTCCCCGTCTTTACCACGGAAGCCGCCATCGTCTGCTTTTTTTGCCATAAGCTTTAGCAGGGCGATTCGCTACATCCTTATTATTGGCTTCAAAACGACGGGCACTCTTTTCGCTATTGCGTTTAGGGTGTGTATTGTCCTGGTCAAAGTTTTTCCAGAAGTCCTTACGGTCCTTTTCAGAAAACTTTTGGCGGGCCGCATCACGTTCCTTTTGAAATTCGTCCTGAATAGAAGCGCTATCCGTGTTTTTACTCGAAAATTTTTTATTCATATAAGAAATATACAAAGGCCTGTACGTTTATCGCACAGGCAATCCTTTTTGAAAATTATGCATTTGGTTGTTCGTGATCGATATTGGCCAGCTGACCACAAGCGGCATCAATGTCCTTGCCACGGCTCCTTCTCAGGCGGGCATTAACTCTGTGCTTGGCCAGGTAGTCCATGAAGCGGTCGGTAACTGCTTCATTTGGCTTTTTGAAATCAGCCATTTCGATCGGGTTATATTCAATGATATTCACGAGGTCGGCAGGAATCTGACGGAAGACCTTTACCAGATCAGCAGCATCTTCCAGGCTGTCGTTAAACTCCGAGAAGAGAATATACTCCAGGGTGATCTCGCTTTTGGTCTTTTGGTAAAAATAATTCAGGGCCTCGATCAGCGATTTAAGGTCGTTCGATTCATTGATCGGCATGATCTCGTTACGCTTTTGATCATTGGCAGCGTGCAGACTCAGGGCCAGTTTGAAACGGACACCATCATCGCCCAGCTGACGAATCATTTTGGCTACCCCGGCTGTAGATACCGTAATACGGCGCGGACTCATGCCCAGACCTTCCGGTGCGGTAATGCGTTCCACGGCCTGCATCATGTTCTTATAGTTGAGCAAAGGCTCGCCCATGCCCATAAAAACAATATTGCTGAGCTTACGTCCGAAATGTTTTTCAGATTGCTCGTTCAGAAGGGTTACCTCATCCACGATCTCATCCCAGTCCAGGTTACGCATACGCTTCATATATCCGGTAGCACAGAACTTACAGCTGAGGCTGCAACCCACCTGTGAAGATACGCAGGCAGTAGTTCTGGTGTCGGTAGGGATCAGAACCCCTTCTACATAGCGGTTGTCGTGCAGGCGGAAACGGCTTTTTACCGTACCATCTTCACTGAATTGACTATGATCGACGCTGACTTTAGGAATATAGAAAAGCTCATGCAGTTTGTTTCTGAGCTCTTTGGAAATGTTGCTCATTTCCTCGATTGATCCGATATTTTTTTGCCAAATCCATTCTTTGATCTGCTTGATCCGGAATTTTGGCTCCCCCCACTCCGTGAGGGTCTTTTCGAGCACCTCTATGGGTATGTGTCGCAGATTTTCCATCTGTGATAAATTAAATTTTTGCAAATGTACGACATTTGCCTGGTTTTACCACATATCTATCCTATATTAAGCTGTTAAAATATTACACAAGCTATTTATATTGCTGCAAAGCGTCCTGCAGGGCCTGTTTTACCCTGTCTACCAGTGCTGCGGGCTGCAATATTTTTACATATGCGCCATGAGACAGCAGCTCCAGGATAAAGTCCTGGGTGAGGTGTACTTTCAGAGAGATGCGCAGTTCATCCTCCGTATCGATGAGTATTTTTTGAGAATGATGGAAGGGCATTGTCTTTACATAATTGCCCGAAACAGCATTAAAGGAGAGTATCGTTTCTTCCAGAGCCTCATTATTCGGCTTCATAATACCGAATGCATGCTGGAAATAAGTTTCCGGCAGCATCTGTTTATCCTTTTTGTACTTCTTTGTAGAGATCAGCAGGTTGTCCATACGATCCAGTCCAAAAGTGCGGATATCCTGTTCTACGGTATCCAGTGCCAGCAGGTACCAGCGGTGCTTATACTCCTTCAGCAGTAATGGCTGGGCATTACGGCGCTGGGGTTTATCTTCATAGAATTTTTTATAATCAAATACCAGTTCCCTTTGCTGCGAAATGGCCTGTAGTATGGTACGGAAAAACTCCAGTCCCTGAGGGCGGCGTTTTTCAAACTGTACTTTATTGGGTATATCCTGGGTAAACTGCAGTGCATTGAAGGTACTGAAAGCCTCCAGCAGCCGCTGGTGCACATCTTCCGGACTATCATCCTCGCTGATGTAATATTGGTTCTCCTTATTGTTATACTGGATGTCCAGCTTGAACAGGGAGAAGATCGCCTCCTTATCCCTCAGGAAGGTACGGTTCGATACAATATAGTTCAGGCCGTCCTGCTCCGATTTGATGGAGAGGTAATCATTAATTTCATCCAGCGAAGCCGGTTTTTTCAATAAGAAATTAACGATGTGCAGGTAGCGGTGAAAGACGTCAAGTTTAGCCACAGATGAATGTTTTTTATCGGTGTAATAATAGAATTAAAGATAAGAAAAGCGGAGATGTTCTACCACTCCAGTGCCTGAAAATGTGGTATACACCTGTCGGCCAGTGCATGTATGCGCGGGTCTGCCGGTTCAGGTTGCAGGGCAATCACCCTCATGCCTGCGCGTTTTGCAGCAGTAGCCCCGAAAAAGGAATCCTCAAAAACAAGACACTTTTGTGGTGCCGTACCCAGCTCCCTGGCTACTTTCAGGTAGATAGCCGGATGCGGTTTGCCCTGCTCCTCATCCTCTCCGGATGCGCAATAACTGAAGTATGTTGCCAGTTCCAGTTTGTGCAGCACAATAGGAATCAGCTGTGTAGGAGCATTGGTAGCCAGTCCCAGCCGGTAACCGCGGGCATGCAATTGCTGAACGGTGTGCTGTATGCCTTCTATGGCCTCGCCTTTAGTATGGATCAGTTCACCCACATACCGGATCACCTCCGTCGCGACTTCATCCAGCGTCGGGCCGGTCCAGGGCTTATGCTCATACCAGAAGCGGGTTACCTCGGTGGTCGTCATAGCGGCGGTACGGGCACATAACTCAGGGCTGAGGGTGACCCCTAAGCTGCCGAAAATAGCCTCCTCTGCCTGTTGCCAGAAATGCATGGAGTCTATGATCACCCCGTCCATATCAAAAATAACCGATTCTATATTCTGCAAGAGTGTGTGCATGTACTTATCTGTTTATAGGGTGCATGACCTGCGGGTCAAAAAAATGATTGAGGCTGCCTTTACCGCTGCCGATGTGTACGCTTTTTGAGGCCAGTATCGCCTTGTGTACATATTCCTGTGCGGCTTCTATGGCTTCGGTCATCGTATAACCCTTAGCCAGGAAAGTTGCTATAGCTGCGGAAAGCGTACAGCCGGTGCCATGTGTATTGTTACTGTCCACGCGAGGCTGGATAAATATCTGTTGTTCGCCATTTACGGTGCCATAAACAGCCTGTAATGCCTCACCTTCCATATGTCCGCCTTTGACCAGGACAGCCGGACAGCCTTGTCGCAGGATAATTGCGCCCGCACGTTCCATATCTGATACAGATTGTATAGGGATTCCGGCCAGTATTGCAGCTTCGTCCATATTTGGGGTAAGCAATGCAATGTGCGGAAACAGCAAGGACTGCATCGTTGCTATGGCTGATTCATCAAGCAGCCTTTTGCCCGAAGTAGATACCATAACCGGGTCCAGTATGACCGGGATATCAGGATAACCTGACAAGACCGTACAAATTGCTTCAATATGCGCTTCTGTATGCAGCATACCTATTTTGATGGCGTGTGGTCTTATATCTTCCAGTACGGCTTCCAGTTGTGCCGTCACGATTTCAGTTGGAATCGGATGCACCTGTTGTACACCCATCGTATTTTGTACGGGCAGGGCCGTCAGTACAGTAGTAGCATATGCACCTAGTGCAGATATCGTTTTGATATCGGCCTGTATACCTGCACCCCCGCTGCCGTCAAATCCGGCAATGGTCAGTACAGTAGGAAATGTATGTTTCGTTTCTTGCATGGAATATCTGTGTAAGGATAGGGTATTGTTCCTCAGCCTTGTTACACAAAGAAAAGCAAAGGCACAGACAAGATATGTCGTATGTGCAGGGATGCTTTTTCCTACGCCGGTATCAACCGGATCAGGTACTGAGGGACTCTCTCAATTCCAAAATGGAATACCCCTAAAGCGTATGCAAAGGTACAAAAAAGGAGCAGCGGTTACGCTGCTCCTTTGTGATTAAATTATGGTCTTTACCGGATTAACCTTCCTGATGGAAAGGGTAACGATAGTTCGTAACCGGTACAAAAGTTTCCTTAATGGTACGGGCACTTAACCAACGGTACAGGTTCAGGGCAGAACCCGCTTTATCATTCGTTCCGGATGCACGGGCACCACCGAATGGCTGCTGGCCTACTACTGCGCCGGTAGGTTTATCATTGATATAGAAGTTACCTGCAGCATTAACCAGGCGTTTGGTCAGGTATTCGATTACTTGTCTGTCTTTAGCAAAGATAGAACCGGTCAGGGCATAACCTGAAGTACGGTCTACGGTATCCAGGATGCTGTCCCATTCTTTTTCGTCATAAACATAGATGGTCAGTACCGGTCCGAACAGTTCTTCGCACATGGTTACGTAATCCGCTTTTTTAGCTTCGATTACCGTTGGCTCGATGAAGTATCCTTTGCTCTTATCATAGCTACCACCGGCAATGATTTCTGCATCGCTGCTGTTTTTTACACCATCGATATAATTAGCCAGCTTGTCAAATGATTTCTCATCAATTACCGCGTTTACGAAATTGGTGAAATCATCTACAGGACCCATTTTCAGGGTTTTCATTTCGGCCAGTAATTTAGTTTTTACGGCTTCTGCGATATTAGAAGGTAAGTATGCTCTTGATGCTGCAGAACATTTTTGTCCCTGGTATTCAAAGGCACCACGCAGCAGGTTAGCGGCTACCGCATCAGCATCAGCACTTGGGTGTGCATATACGAAGTCTTTACCACCAGTCTCGCCTACGATTCTTGGATAAGATTTGTAATGAGGAGCATTTTCACCGATTGTCTTCCACATGGTATTGAATACGCCTGTAGAACCGGTAAAGTGTACGCCTGCAAAATCTTTATGTTTGAAACAGATATCACCGATGGTTGGTCCGCCTGCATATACCAGGTTGATTACCCCATCAGGCAAGCCTGCTTCTTTCAGGATCTCCATGAATACGCTCGCTGAGTATACCTGGGTGTTAGCCGGTTTCCATACGATAACGTTACCACACATAGCCGGAGCAGTAGGCAGGTTACCGCCGATTGCCGTAAAGTTGAACGGCGTAATCGCCAGTACGAAACCTTCCAGTGCACGGTATTCCATACGGTTGTTCACACCCGGTGCAGAGATCGGCTGTTGTGCATAGATCTGGCTCAGGAAGTGTACGTTGAAGCGTAAGAAATCGATCAGCTCACAAGCACTGTCAATCTCGGCCTGGTAGGCGTTTTTACTTTGACCCAGCATGGTTGCTGCGTTCATTTTAAAACGATATTTATTGGCCAGCAGGTCAGCTGCTTTCAGGAAGATAGATGCACGGTGCTCCCAGCTGGTAGCAGCCCATTGATCGCGGGCTTTCAGTGCCGCTTCGATGGCTTTATTGATATGCGTTTCGTCACCCATGCTGAAATGACCCAGCAGGTGTGCCGTTTCATGCGGTGGGTGAATGCTTACTTTGTTATCTGTACGAACTTCTTCTCCGCCGATATACATCGGAATGTCTCTTACCTGGGCCTTCAGGTCGGCAATAGCTGCTTTTAAGTTTTTAGCATCTGCGCTGTTGGGCGCATAATCGCGTACCGGCTCATTCTGAGGCATCGGGAAAGAAAAATATGCGTTATTCATATAAGGTATTTTTGAACAATTTTGGAGCAAAGGTAGTAAAATTGTACCAACGGTGGGAGTCCCGGCGCCGGTCTTCACAATCTCTTAAGCCTTAACTAAAAAAATGCTAACTTACGCCCCGAATTTATCTATATCTGAACATATTATATTATGAATTTAGAATTCAATAAAAATGAAGATGCCATGCGCCTGATCACCAGCCAGGTGAAACAGCGTAAAGCAGTGATTGAAGAGGGTGGTGGAAAGAAAGCAATTGAAAAAGGAAAAGCCAAAGGCAAAATGTCGCCTCGTGAGCGTATCGAATACCTGACTGATAAAGATTCTGACTTCCTGGAACTAGGGATTTTTGCCGGTTATGAGATGTACCCAGAGCATGGTGGTTGTCCTGCCGGTGGTACGGTAGCCGGTATAGGTTATGTAAGTGGCCGTCAGTGTATGATCATTGCCAATGATTATACGGTTAAAGCCGGAGCCTGGTTCCCTATTACGGGTAAGAAAAACCTGCGCCTTCAAGAGATTGCGATGGAAAACCGCCTGCCGGTGATCTATATCGTGGATAGTGCCGGTGTATACCTGCCGATGCAGGACGAGATCTTCCCGGACAAGGAGCATTTCGGACGTATATTCAGAAATAATGCACAGATGAGTGCTATGGGTATTACCCAGATTGCAGCTGTAACTGGTAGCTGTGTGGCTGGTGGGGCGTACCTGCCGATCATGAGTGACGAGACGCTGATGGTAAACGGCAATGCCTCTATCTTCCTGGCCGGACCGTATCTTGTAAAAGCGGCAATCGGTGAAGATGCTGACCAGGAAACCCTGGGCGGTGCCACTACGCATACAGAAATCAGCGGTATTGCTGATTATAAATTTGATACCGAGCAGGAATGCCTGGATCAGGTGAAAAGAATTGTAGATAAGCTGGGTAAACCGGAAGATGCAGGATTTGACCGTGCCAAACCGGCACTGCCATTAAAAGATCCTAAAGAGATCTGTGGACTGGTGAGTGCAGAGAACAATAAGCCTTATGATGTTGTCGAGATCATCGAGCGTATCGTAGATAATTCAGAATTTGATCAGTTCAAACAAGATTACGGTAAGACCATTGTATGTGGTTATGCACGTGTTGACGGATGGGCAGTAGGTATTGTGGCCAACCAGCGTACGATCGTAAAGAGCGGTAAAAAAGAAATGCAGCTGGGTGGGGTAATCTATGGCGACAGTGCCGATAAAGCAGCCCGTTTTATACAGAACTGTAACCAGAAGAAAATACCATTGGTCTTCCTGCAGGATGTAACCGGCTTTATGGTGGGTACGCGCAGTGAGCACTCTGGTATTACTAAAGATGGTGCGAAGATGGTGAATGCAGTAGCCAACTCCGTAGTGCCTAAGATCACGATCATTATCGGTAACTCCTATGGTGCCGGTAACTATGCGATGTGTGGCAAGGCTTACGATCCTCGCTTTATATATGCATGGCCTAATGCCAAAGTTGCGGTAATGGGTGGAGAGCAGGCCGCAAAAACGCTGTTGCAGATCCAGGTGGCTTCTCTGAAAGCAAAAGGAGAAACCATAGATCCGGAAAAAGAGCAGGCGCTGCTGAAAGAAATTACAGATAAGTATAATAAACAGACTACTCCCTATTATGCAGCTTCCCGTCTGTGGGTAGATGATATCATAGATCCGCTGGATACGCGTAAAGTGATTGCAGAAGGAATTAAGGCCGCTAATAATGCGCCGATCAACAGAGAATGGAAAGCCGGAGTATTCCAGGTATAAGTCCATCTCTTGTATAACAACATAAAGGCTGCCCGTGGGCAGCCTTTATGTTGTTATATAGCCTTTTGTTTGCTGTGCATCTTTGTCTCCCGAAGAGGGGGATATTCAATAAATAAAAATAGGCTGCTCATAGAGCAGCCTATTTTTATAAGAAAATGTCTTTTTTATGCAGTCTGACCTACTACTTTCAGGTATTGCAGGTGAGATCCCAGAGCGCCGATTAGTGTTCGATGTTCGTGATAAGGCACATTATATTTGGCACATACCTGCTGTACGATACGGTTGATAGCAGGGTAGTGGATATGGCTGATCTTAGGGAACAGGTGATGCTCTACCTGGAAGTTCAGGCCACCGGTCATCCAGGATACTATTTTACTGCGGGTAGAAAAGTTAGAAGTTGTTTGTAACTGGTGTATAAACCAGTTTTGTTCGATTTTGTGCGTGTCTTCATTAGGCATAGGAAACTCAACGTCCTCAACAACGTGTGCCAGCTGAAATACAATACTGATAATCACTCCGGTAATACCAGCCGTGATCAGGTAACCGATCAGCGCATGTTGCCAGCCCACCACTATGATAGGTACAACGATGAACATAACAAAGTAGAAAACCTTAGTCGCCCAGAAACCAATATGGTCTTTAGTCGCCATCTTAGGCACCTTTTTATCCATGATCTTACCCGTAAAGTATTTGGTAAAATCATTAAAGCCGATCCATGTGATATAGGTTAAAGAGTAAAGTACCAGGCTGTAGATATGCTGGAATCGATGCAAAGGGTAGTGCTTTTGCTCTCTGTTAGTGCGGATGAATGGTTTGATGTCAATATCATCATCATGCCCCTCAATATTAGTATAGGTGTGGTGGATTACGTTATGTTTCACCTTCCATAGATAGGTGCTGCCACCCATAATGTTCAGGGAATAGCCCATAATGTTATTCAGCCATTTCTTATCTGAATAGCTGCCGTGGCCGCCATCATGCATTACATTAAATCCGATCAGGGAGAACGTCAGTCCAAGTAATCCGCACATCAGTACATTGGCCCAGGTAGGTAAGCTACCGAATACAAGCAGTACATAAAGCGTAATTAACGCAGCAACCAAAACAATCGTTTTGTGATAAATGCGCCAGTCACCGGTTGGCTTTTTTTTGCTCTCTTTGAAATAAGCATCTACTTGTCCTTTCAGTTCTTTTGTGAACTCCGGGTTGATGCTATTGATAAATGAAATGTTTTTTGCCACAGCACTAATTTAATTTGTAATGGGCAAATTTACTATATAAATCCGTGTAATGCATCTTTCGTCATGGAAATTTTACGGGCATTAACCACTTTTTAATAAATATTTTGCATATTTATATATGTGTATAGTGTTCTAATGAGAATAAAATAGCATGGAAAATTCTTTGGAGGTCATAGCGATTAAGAGTTTAAGATAAGCCGGAAGCCGTCTCCGTAACGCTCATGCACAGCATTCATCAATGTTGCCGTAAAAGTTTAACTGAGTATGCGTTTAAAGGAGACAAAGTCTAGCATTATATTTAAGGCATTCTATTTATATCTGTTGCTACCTTTTGCCTTGATGCAAAAGTTAGCGCCAAAAAATCAAGGCTGTATAAATCCCTGGCTAAAAATCAATGTGTCGGTCGGTCGCAAACGCAAACTCGCTGCGCTCAGACGATCAATGCACGCAACAGTACAAAATGGCGGTGCCTTGCAATCGCCTTGATGAAAACAGGCACTTTTGGTCCTTTTGTTGCCGGACAAAAGGACGAACAAGATAGTTGACTATATGTGGATACTCAGAAAAAGATTATTTGATAGCCTTTTCCAGTGCTTCAGCTTCTTTCTGTAAAGATTTGATCGCTTTCTTCTGTTGGCGGGTTGCCCTGTAACGGTCATAGGCCTTTTCTACACCCCAGCAGGCCAGATTGAATAATTGCCATTTTACAAATGAAATCGCAACCTTTTTAACCAGGCTTTTTTCCTTCCGGGCTGGCTTGCCGGAAGCGACTGCGGCCAATGCAGCCTTTTCCTTAGCAGGGCCGGCTTTCGGTTTGTGCTTGAAAAGAGAGATAATATTGCTCAGGCTGAACATGCCTTTGGCATTGGGGTCAAGCAGAGAAGAAGCTATGTTCATACCAATGGAAGTAGGGTCGAATATGTATGAAAACATATTCTCTTCCATATCTCTATAACTATCCTTCACCTTGCGCTGGTCGGCCAGCAACTCGCGAAGAGAATTATAGGTTTTGCGTGTTTTTTTCGTTTTTTTAGGTATAGTCTGGTTCATTGGCACATCGGTTTGAGGGTTTATGCATCACTTTTTACAGGAGCATCATCATCGTCATCATCTCTTGGTTTGGTCAGTAACCAGATAAATTTGCCGGCTAAGAAGCGCATAATGTTCTTTTTGAAGAAGAACATGATACAAAGAAAAACGAGCATGAGTCCTGCAATGGACAGATAACCGGCAGTCTTGCTGTCGAACAGAGCGCTGAGAAATTCAGCAAGGCCCAGTGCGCTAAAGCAGAACATGGCAAAAACGATTACGAATGCGATAGAGGCGTATACCAAATAACCCATTACATTAACCACTCGTTCCAGGGCTTCTAAACGAACTTCCTGAATGCGAAGGCTGATGTAACGGGTTATGTATGCTTTAAGAGCGGATATAGGATTTTCCAAAAGAATGCTTGAGTTTGTTGAAACAAAAATAGTTTTTTACTTTCTAACAATCAAGCGTTGCTTATGATTCGAAAATTTCCTGTTCCAGATCTTTGGTCTTTTTAGTTACCTTGTTTTTTAATTTAGAAACAGAATCTTTCAGCTTTTCGATTTGCTCATCGCGTTTATCTTTATCCGTTCCTAGGATGTAGCCTACTGCTGCGCCTACTGCTGTTCCGATCAAAAGTGTAGCTAAGGTTTTTCCTGTACTGTTTGCCATAGTGTTAAAATTTAATGGTTAATTGGTTTTCGTTGTGTTTATATCACAAATCTAAGTTACTTTAGTCATGAGACCAATTCAGATTCAGAAAATTACAAAATCCTTAATAATTGGGCGCGGCTTTTCTTAAATAATTTATAATTTGGAACAAAATACTGCTTATGGATGCTATTAAAAACAATGTGATCAGACAAATTGTTATCCTGTTGCTGATTCTTTTTCTGGGAATCATAATCATCTGGAAACTGACCTACTTTATTCCGGGCTTTCTGGGAGCTACTGCTCTGTATATTATGTTCCGGAACTGGTATTTCAAACTGGTGGAACAACGCAAATGGAAACGCTGGATAGCCGCCTCTGTACTCATCATAGGACTGCTGATCGCTATGGTCGGGCCGGTATATGCAATGATACAAGTGCTTACCCCAAAGTTGAATGCGGTACTGAATAATACCGATAAGATCAAGGATGCTGCATTGGACATATACCATTATGTGCAGCAAAAGGTGCCACAGGTAAAAATCTCTCAGCAACAGGTGCTGGGCTTTGTGCAGAAAGGTGTAGGCTTCCTGCCGATGGTACTCAATGCGACGGCCAATCTTTTTGCCAATATCTTCACCGCATTATTCATCTTCTATTTTATGCTGATGGGCGGACATAAAATGGAAAGCAGTTTTAGGGAATATGTGCCCCTGGCGCGTAAAAGCCGTAATGAAGTATGGAAGGAAACCCAGAATATGGTTATCTCCAATGCAATTGGTATTCCCTTCCTGGCCCTTTGTCAGGGTATCGTAGCCATATTTGCATACTGGTTCTGCGGTGTAGAAGGTGCTGTTTTGTGGGGTATTCTTACGGGTATGGCTACCGTTATCCCGGTGATCGGAACCATGATTGTCTGGGTGCCGGTCTGTATATACCTGCTGGCAAAAGGGGAGACCTCTTATGCCATTGGCCTGGCCTTGTATTGTTTTATCATTGTGGGTTCTACAGACAATGTGATCCGCTTCCTGTTCCTGAAGAAATTCGGAGACGTGCATCCGCTGGTTACCGTATTCGGGGTTATCCTGGGCTTGAACCTGTTCGGAATTGTCGGTCTGATCTTCGGGCCGCTGATCCTGTCCTATTTTATGATGCTCATCCGTATATATAAAGTAGAGTACAGTGAACCGGAAGAGCAGCAGGAAGAGGTGGCAAAAAGTACCGGTTAATATATTAATGATATAAAGTTCATAACAGGAGTCGCTCATACCGGCTCCTGTTTTTTGTCCGGCATAATGCATATTTGTTTACTTTTGTAGCACTAAAAAATTACTTGCTCCCCTTACGCATATGCCCGATATTATTCAACTGTTACCCGATCATTTAGCCAACCAGATAGCGGCAGGCGAGGTTATTCAGCGCCCAGCATCCGCAGTGAAAGAATTGTTAGAAAATGCTATTGATGCCGGTGCAACACAGGTACACCTGGTGCTGAAAGATGCCGGTAAAGAGCTGATCCAGGTAGTAGACAACGGGAAGGGAATGAGTGCTGTAGATGCCCGCATGAGCTTTGAAAGACATGCAACCTCAAAGATTAAAAAGATAGATGACCTCTTTTCTATACGCACCAAAGGTTTTCGGGGCGAGGCACTGGCTTCTGTTGCCGCGGTGGCCCAGATCAGTCTGAAGACCCGCCAGCAGGGAGAAGCATTAGGCACACAAATCGAGATTGCCTCTTCAGAAGTGGAAATGCAAGAACCGGTTGCCTGCCCGGAGGGGACAAGCATATCCATCAAAAACCTCTTTTATAATGTACCGGCCCGCAGGCATTTTCTGAAATCAAATGCTACGGAACTGCGTCATATCCTGGATGAGTTTACCCGCATTGCGATGGCGCATCCCGATATAGCTTTTAAATTTACCCATAACAATGTTGAGCAGTTCAACCTGAGCATAGGCAACCTGCGTCAGCGGGTAATGGCCCTGATCGGCAACCAGGTAGACAAGCACCTGGTGCCTGTAGAGGAGCAGACCGATTTGCTGAATATTACCGGATTTATTGGTAAACCCGAGGCCGCAGCACGCACCCGCGGCAGCCAGTATTTCTTTATCAATAATCGTTTTATCAAGAATGCTTACCTCAACCATGCAGTACAGCAGGCATATGATGGACTCATCGCTAAGGAATCCTTTCCTTTATATGTGTTATTCCTGGAGATTGATCCCCGCAAGGTTGATGTCAATGTGCATCCGACCAAGCAGGAAGTAAAGTTTGATGATGATAAAATGATGTATGCCTATTTGCAGGCTGCAGTAAAATATGCATTGAATAAATTTAATGTAGCCCCTTCTATTGACTTTACACTGGATCCGGAGATTCAGCACTTGACTGCGGTTCAGTTGCCGAATACAAATACCCGCCAGGAGTCCGCCAAATCGGGCTACCTGTTCGACACCTTTTCCCGCCCTGGGCAGGCACATTTCATTGCGAAGCAGGAAGATCGTAAAGCCTGGAAGGAGCAGCAGCAGGCCTTTTTTCCGGAGATGCCGTCAATGGGTATTCGTGATATAGTGCCCGACGATGTTCCGATGTCCGTACAGCCATCATTACTCAGTAATGATATACCGGACGATGCGGGGCATAAATCCATTATTCAGTGGAACGAATACCTCATCACAACAATGAAATCCGGAGTGGTTATCCTGCATCAGAAACGAGCCCTGGAGCGGATTATCTATGAAAAGCTGGAGACCAGCCTGGCACAGAAAAGGCACGTATCGCAGCAGCTGCTGTTCCCGATACCCCTGCAGTTTGCCCCTGCAGATTCCCTGATCCTGGCAGAAGTATTGCCGGAGTTGTACGCACTGGGCTACGATATTCAGCAGGAAGATGATGCAAGCTTTACCATTCAGGGGGTACCGGCCGATATTGCAGCAGGCCATGAAGCACAGGTGCTTGAAGCAATTGTAGAGCAGTTAAAGCATGAACAAGGTACAATACAACATAGTCGTCAGCTGGCTATATTAAAAACAATGGCCAAAAGAATGGCTGTGCCAAAGGCTATGCAGCAGGAGCAGGCACAGGCGCTGGTCGACGAATTATTTGCCTGCGGTCAACCACAGTATGCACCAGATGGAGCGTTGATTTTCAAGATATTAGATAAAAATAGTATAGAATCATTGTTATGAAATTGTGATATTTTTAACGGCAAATGCAATAAATTAAAGATTGTTTCCGTTGATAAATAACTGATAAGCATATTCTTGTATTAAAAACTGTGCTGTGGAACCAGTCTCGTTTTCACGGTAGTTGTAATTTTTTTTTCAGGGTATTGTTTATTCCAAGCGAACCAATATCTTTGCTACTACATTTTTATAGACAGAAAAATAAAAACACAAAATCGTAAACAACAAAAAATTGAATTATGGCAGAAGTTAGAAATGCTCCTAAAGCAGCAGCACCTACCAAATCCAACAAATCAAACAACTCAAATGGCTTTTGGGTGAATCTTGCAATCGTTGCATTATGTATCGTAGTAGGTCAACTGATCTATCACATGGTACTGGGAGATCCTTCACACTTTATGGATGCGGAGAAGCACAAACCAAAACCTGGTGATTTCATGGGTAACATGTACCTGGGTGGTTTTATCGTACCACTGCTGATGGCAACCTTCCTGGTTATGTTAGCATTCGTTATTGAGCGTGCAGTTACTATTATGAAAGCTAAAGGTAAAACCAATGGTGGTGAATTCGTTCGCAAAGTACAGTACCACCTGGCTAATAAAAATATCGATGCAGCAATCGCTGAATGTGATAAACAAAGTGGTTCTGTAGGTAACGTAATGCGCGCAGGTCTGTTAAAGTACAAAGAAATGACTGTTAACACTGAGCTGACTCACGACGAAAAATTATTATCTATTCAGAAAGAGGTTGAAGAAGCAACTGCACTGGAAGTACCAATGTTAGAGAAAAACTTAGTGTTCTTATCTACTATCGCTTCTGCAGCTACCCTGTTAGGTCTGATTGGTACCGTAATCGGTATGATCAAATCATTCTCTGCAATGGCAAATGCAGGTGCTCCTGATGCTACTGCACTGGCTGCAGGTATCTCTGAGGCCCTGTACAACACTGCACTGGGTATCTCTACTTCATTCTTCGCGATCATTTTCTACAACTTCTATACAACGTTGATTGATGGCGTAAACTACAATATTGACGAGAGTGGTTTCACTTTAACACAAAGCTTTGCAGTTAACTACAAATAATCTTTGTAAAATTTTCTGAAAAAATTTGTGGAAAGTTTTTCCAATTACGTCTAATATTTAAAACAATAGAAAATGCCAAAAGTAAAAATGCCCCGTAAAGGGAGTCATGTGGACATGACGGCAATGTGTGACGTTGCGTTTCTGCTGTTGACGTTCTTCATGTTGGCTACTAAATTTAAGCCGCAGGAACCAGTGGTAATTCGCACTCCGGCATCAACTTCAACGATGCCGATCCCGAACGACTACATGTTGTTGTCCTTATCTAAAGATGGCAGAGTATTTTTCTCTATCGATAACCTTAACGTAAGAGAAGAACTGATTACAGAGATCAGCCAGTCAAAAGGTCTGAACCTGAGCCCTGCACAGATCAAAGCTTTCAAAGAAGGCGGTTCGATCGGTGTACCGTTCAACAAATTGGGTTCTTATCTGGCACTGACTCCGGCTCAGAGAAATGAGTATGATAAAACGGCTCCGGGTATCCCGACCGATACTACCGCTTCTTACGAGACCAATGAGCTGTCTTACTGGATCAAAACTTCCCGCTATGCTAACCCTAAGTTGCGTATCGCGATCAAGGCCGACGGAGATGCTAAGTATCCTGAAATTCAGAAAGTGATAGCCACTTTAGGACATGAGAAAGTTTTCCGCTTCAATTTCATCACTGACGGTAAAGCAGTACCTCCGGGTACAGCCCTGGCAACTGAAATCGCTGCAGGTAAAAAGGAATAAGTTCGATCTATCTTATTTAATAATATTAACCCCAATGGTAAAAGAGCGTACCCGCTCTTTTACCATCAAAAAAGCTGAGTTATGGCTGAAATGGAAGTCAAGGGTGGGAAAGGTTCCCCCCGAGTAGATTTAACGCCGATGGTGGATCTTGGATTCCTGCTGATTACTTTCTTCATGTTCACGACGACCATGTCTAAACCAAAGACTATGGAAATCCAGATGCCTTTCAAAGAGGATAACATGAAAGAGGATGAAAAAAGCAAGGTTAAAGAAAGCACCGCAATGACCATCCTTTTGAGTAAAGATCACCGTATTTATTACTACTACGGTATCGGTTCTGATGCAACCAAACCACCTGAGCTGAAAGTAACCAGCTTTAAAGACCAGGACGGTATCAGAGACGCGATCATTGCCAAGAAAAAAGAGGTACAAGGTCTGATCTCTGCGGGACAGTTAAGTGCAGACGATAAGTTAACCATCATGGTTAAGCCTGCTGAAAATTCTACTACAGATGATCTGATCAATGTACTGGATGAAATGACCATCAATGCAGTGCCTATTTATGCGGTAGTGGATATTACCCCTGTTGACCTGGAATTTATCTCTGCTACAGAAAAGGCAAACGGAATTCAATAATTCCACGAAAACAAATTTTAAATTATGGATGCTAATAAAATATTAAAAGCCAGCTATTTAGATATACTTTTTGATGGTAAGAACAAGAAGTATGGTGGATACGAGTTGCGTAAGAAATATCCGCGTCGCGCTTTAGTAGCCGGATTGATCAGCATTTTCGTAGTAGGAGGCGTTTTCGGTGCTACGCTGATTAAGCGTAAACCCAAAGACGAGGGTCTCGCATCTAATGTGCCTGTGGTTACAGAAATGAAAAACCTGGAGCCACCGCCGCCACTGAAAGAGAATGAGCCACCACCACCACCACCACCGGTAGCTCCGCCACCGGTAAAGCCTTCTGTGAAATTTACCGTTCCGGAAATTAAGAAGGACGAAGAGGTGCCTAAAGAAGAAAAACTGGTAGAACCTCCTAAAGAAGAAAAAGTGGTTGTTGGTAAAACTACCCAGGATGGTTCAGATGATCCGAATGCATTAGACCCATCTTTAAGCAATCTGCCAAGCGGTACAGGTAAGCCTGAACCGGTAAAAACAGGCGGCGGAGAAGGTGACGGTCCTTCTAAAACGGAGATTTTCCGTGCGGTAGAAGTAAATCCTAAAGCGCCTTATGATTGGGGTAAATACCTGCAAAACAATCTGAAATACCCTAACCAGGCCCGTGAAGACGGTATCCAGGGTAAGGTATATGTAAGCTTCGTAGTAGAAAGAGATGGTTCTGTTTCTAACGTACAAGCTGCAAAAGGTAAAGAATTAGGAAACGGATTACCGGAAGAAGCAGTTCGCGTAGTAAAATCAATGCCGAAATGGGAGCCAGGTAAACAAAATGGCCAGCCTGTTCGTTGTTACTTTACTGTTCCGATCAACTTTAAATTGCAATAATCTTTCTTACAATAAAAAATGGACCCGGTTTATCCGGGTCTTTTTTATTCCTGCTACTTATTACTAATTAAGCGTTATAACACAAATAAATAAGGCCCGGAAATGTCTTCCGGGCCTTATTCGTATAAGATATTTTGTTTAGAGCAATTCGCCGATATCAGACATGATACGCTTGGCAATATTCTCAGCAGTTGTTTTGCTGTTGCTTTCGCTGTAAATACGGATGATAGGCTCTGTATTAGATGTGCGCAGATGTACCCAATCCATATCAAATTCAATTTTCAGACCATCTTCAGTATTGATCGGCTGCTTTTTATAACGATCCTGAATGCTGGCAAACAGTTCTTTTACATTGATCTCCGGGCTTAATTCAATCTTGTTTTTAGAGATGTAATAGTTCGGATACGTATTGCGTAAAGTCTTGATGCTTTTGCCGAATTTGGCCAGGTGTGTCAGGAACAACGCGATACCGATCAGGGCATCACGACCATAATGTGATTGTGGATCAATGATACCACCATTACCTTCGCCACCGATGACTGCATCTACCGCTTTCATTTTAGTCACTACATTTACCTCACCAACAGCACTCGGGTAATATGTACCACCATGCTTTTCCGTGATATCACGCAATGCACGGGTAGAGGACATATTAGAGACCGTATTGCCTTTCTTATGTTGTAAGATATAGTCAGCAATGGCAACCAGCGTATATTCCTCGCCAAACAGGCTGCCATCCTCACAAACAAAGCACAGTCGGTCTACATCCGGATCTACGGCAATACCCATGCTGGCATTGTTCTTTTCTACATAACTGCACAGCTCTCTCAGGTGTTCCGGTAATGGTTCAGGGTTATGAGCAAACTGACCGTTTACTTCTTCGTTCAGTACTTTGATCTTCTGAACACCCAATGCCTCCAGTAATGCCGGAACGAATATCGCACCGGTAGAGTTGATCGCATCCAGTACTATATTAAAATCTGCAGCAGCAATAGCCTCCTTATCCACCAGTGGGTGTGCCAGAATAGCCTCAATATGCTTCTGCATATAACTATCATCTTCTGTAATCGTGCCCAATTGGCCGATTTCAGCAAAAGTATATTTATCTTCCTGTGCAATAGTCAGTAGCTGCTGACCTTCTTCTGCACTGATGAACTCTCCTTTTTCGTTCAGCAGTTTTAGAGCATTCCATTCTTTCGGATTGTGGCTTGCAGTAAGGATGATACCACCTGCTGCGCCTGCCATAGTCACTGCGACCTCAACAGTAGGCGTGGTGCTCAGGCCCAGGTCGATCACCTCGAATCCCATAGCCTGCAGGGTAGATGCCACCAGGTTTTTTACCATTTCGCCGGAAATACGGCCGTCTCTACCGATTACAATCTTTTTGTTTTCTGCACTTTTCTGCTGCACCAGTACGCCGAAAGCCGCCGTATACTTGACTATATCGATAGGAGTTAACCCTTGATCCGGGGCGCCACCGATGGTGCCTCTGATGCCGGATATGGATTTTATTAAAGCCATTTTATGTTTATTTTGCAAGCAGCAAAAGTAACTTTTTTTGCAGACTAAACATGGTGGAAATTTTATCTTAACATATTAAAAGCCAGTTATCTGCTTATTAGCTACTACATTTGCAAACGAATAACAATTGACAATGGAACAAGAACAGAAAGAATGGTTTGAGAGCTGGTTTGACTCCCCCTATCATCAATTACTGTACAGGAACAGGAATACCGAAGAGGCGCATGCGCTGGTAGATCGCCTGTTTGACTTTTTGAATATACAGCCGGAGTGTAAGATCCTCGATATAGCCTGTGGTGATGGTCGTCACGCACATTATATGCAGCAAAAAGGACATGATGTGACCGGGATTGATCTTTCTGAACAAAGAATAGGCCGCGCACTGACATTGGCTAATGAGAAGCTGCACTTTTATCGTCATGATATGCGCAATGTATTCCGTGCCAATTATTATGATTATGCATTCAACTTCTTCACCAGTTTTGGTTATTTTCAGCAGTACCGCGATAATATTATTGCTGCAGATGCATTTGCAAAAGCATTAAAGCCGGGTGGTAAACTGGTACTTGATTATATGAATATCGAAGTGGTAGCAGCGCAGCTGGTACCGGAGGAGCAGAAAGTTATTGATGGTATCTCATTTGGTATCCGTCGCTATATGGAAGGTGATAAGGTAGTTAAGGAAATTACGGTTACCGATAAGGAAGGGCGTGTACGGCAGCATGAAGAGCGGGTGTCTGGCTTCGGGTTGGAATCATTTCAGCAGATCTTTGCAGATTCAGGCTTAATGATTACCCATGTCTTTGGCGATTACGCATTGAATGCTTTTAATAAACATAGCTCCCCGCGACTGATCATGGTTTTTGAAAAGAAATAAAATAAGTTAAGTTATAACTGTTCCGGGCTTCCCTATAAGAAGCCCGGAACAGTTTATAGTAATAAGATCATGACTTAGGAGCCGGTTTGCTGCGTTTCCAGCGTCTGTGTGTCCAGAGCCAGGTTTCCGGTTGGGCCATAATATCGGCTTCCAGTACCCGGGTATGCAGTTCCGAAATCATACCATTCTTTTTATATAGTTGCGGGTCTTCTACCAGTATACGGCTTTCCACATGGTAATAACCCCTTTTTATCCTTTTAATATCGGCGTATACGACCGGTAAATTCAGTTGTATGGCCGCCCGCTCTGTACCCCAGAAAACCGGCGTATCCTGGTTCAGGAAGCGGGTCCAGTATACATTTTTACTGGAAGGAGTTTGATCTGCCAGGAACACCGTAGCCGTCAATTCACCCTTACGCTTGTGTTCCCGCATACCACCAATAACATCACGGTCTGTCAGCAGGCGCGTGTTAAATCGTGTACGGATGCGGATGATGAGGTTGTTGAAATGCTTGTTGTGCAGCGGACGAAAGATCGCATATAATTGCTGTGGAGAAACCAGCCCGAAACGGTTGCCGCCCCATTCCCAGTTGCCGTGATGCCCCATGACGATAATGATCGACTGACCTTTATCCGCAAAATGTTTGAATGACGAAATAGCCTCCTCCGTCATCACAAAACGCTTGCTCAGCTCTTCGTATGATATGCTAATACTTTTGACCGTTTCCAGGACCAAGTCGCAGAAATAGTGATAAAACTTCATTGCAATGGCCTGTATCTCCTGTTCCGTCTTCTCCGGAAATGCTTTACGCAGATTCTGTACCACCACCTTTTTTCGGTAGCCGATAAGGCCAAACAGCAGGAAGCAGATCGCATCTGATAAAGCATACAACAGCCGGAAGGGCAGCAGAGAGATGAGATACAGGATCGGGTAGACCAGATAATAGGCTATCATGCGCTTAGGTGCTTATGGCAGGAATTTAGTAACGATCAGGGAAGAGTTTGTACCTCCGAAACCAAATGAATTGGACAAAAAAGTATCAAAATTCCCCTGTAGTGTTTCCGGTATAATATTGATTTTGGCCGTATGTTCATCCGGATTTTCAAAATTAATGTTCGGGGCCATAAAATCATGCTGCATCATCAGCGTAGAGTATACAATCTCGCTGGCTCCCGCCATCCAGCACTCATGTCCTGTCATAGACTTGGTAGAGCTTACCGGTACGTCACCGCCGAATACTTCATAGATCGCTTCTGCCTCCACACCATCACCGGCCGGGGTAGAAGTGGCATGTGCATTGACATAAGCAATTTTGCTGGCCTCCATACCCGCATCAGCCAGGGCCTTATGTATAGAACGTACCTGTCCATTGGTACTCGGATTAGAAATATGCTCGCCGTTAGACGAGAAACCATAACCGACAATCTCTGCCAGGATGGTAGCCCCTCTGGCCTGTGCCGATTCCATGCTTTCCAGTATTACCGTAGCCGCACCACCACCGGGTACTAATCCGTCGCGGTCGCGGTCAAACGGGCGGGAAGCTTTTGTCGGCTCCTGTTCCCGTGTAGAAAAGGTGCCCAAAGCGTCAAAGTTAGGCATAGAAAAGTCATTCGTTTCCTGTGCACCACCGCAGATCACCCGGTCCTGCAAACCATTTTTGATAAACAGGTAGCCCATTCCTATGGAGTGCGATCCGCTGGCGCAGGCCGCACTCAGCGAGAAGTTTACACCCGTAAGTTTAAAAATGGTAGACAGGTTCATCGTTACGGTAGAGTTCAGCACCTGGAATACAGATCCAGAGCCCACCATCATGGTATCCTTCTTTTCCCGTACGATGTCGAAGCCCTCAATAACGGGTTTCGCACAACTGTCATTGCCGTAGATAATACCCGTCTCATGCTGATGCACATAGTCAATATCCATACCAGCCTGTTGCAGGGCCTCCAGTGTGGCGATATATGCATATTCAGCCTGTTCCGGCATCATGATGCGGGAGCGCCGGTCAAGTAGTTTTTTCAGTTCCGGTTTAGGGACCACACCCGACAATGCCGAACGGTAACCCATCGTTTTCCGTTCAGGGATAAATGCAATACCGGACTGACCTTTGAATAAGGAATCTCTTACCGCTTCTTTACCGATACCCAGGCAGGAATAAATACCCATACCTGTAATCACTACACGATGACTCATCTGGAGGAAATTTTGAGCAAATATAAATAAAGGAAATGACAGGGCAATTATGGATTGGGAAGCATAGGCTTATAAATGCTGCGGAGAAAAATTTTAAAATTGCTTAAAAAAAAGTTTGCAGAATTAAAAAAAGGATCTTACCTTTGCAATCCCAAAGCGGTCAATCAAACGATCGCAGACAGAAAAGGACCGGTAGTTCAGTTGGTTAGAATGCCGCCCTGTCACGGCGGAGGTCGCGGGTTCGAGTCCCGTCCGGTCCGCAGAGAGCTTCACAGAAATGTGGAGCTCTTTTGCTTTTAGCACTATTTCCCTCTTTTACCTGAGTGTAAATATCCAGGTCGCGATTTTTACCCTGTCTTCCTCCTTAAGTTAATATTATTTATGCAGATGCCACAGGCAATAAGTATCTGATGTGAATTGGATATTTGTTGCCCTTGATGGCGTCTATTTGTTTTATATTTGAACTAAAATAGCCTAAGTACTGAAACGATGACCAGCCCGAATAATACAACCTATTTTGCTCCGGAACTACACATTCCAAAGGGCACATTCAATATTGATTTTTACAACAGGTTTGGTGCAACGGAGCACTTTTGTCTGCGTAATGATGATGGCAGCATTCATGTAGCAGAGCTGGAGATAAACGGTGCGATTTTTCATTTGCATGAAACAATGAGAGATGCACTGGAGCCGGTAAGTGCTCATGGAGTAACGACCACTATAGGTTTGTTTGTGCCTGATGTAGCAGCTATGATGCAGAAAGCAATCCAGGCAGGCGCGGTGGAAATAAATCCGACTACAGACCATGAGTATGGTTACCGGCAGGGAATGTTTAAAGATCCTTTTGGTCATTACTGGCAGATACAAAAGAAAATCTGATGCAGCCTGATTTTAAATGATATCATATGAGAAAAGTAATTGCAGCGTTTAATATGACCCTCGACGGGTTTTGTGATCATACGGCTATCGCTCCGGATGAGGAGATACATCAGTATTATACAGATCTTTTGCGCAGCGGAGATACCATCCTGTATGGGACAACAACCTATCAGCTTATGGAATACTGGCGTACGCTTGTGGCGAACCCGAGTGGCAATAACGCAATGGATGAGTTTGCCCTGGTCATGAATGATATTTCCAAAATCGTATACTCAAGAACGCTTGAAAGTATAGACTGGAGCAGCGCCCGGCTGGCCACGCAATCGCTTGAAGAAGAAGTATTGGAACTCAGGCAGCAGTCCGGCAAGGATATATTGGTCGGCAGCAGAAGCCTTATCATAAGCCTCTTGAACCTCGGTCTGATTGATGAGTTACGGCTCATGATTCATCCTGTAATAGCCGGAGGTGGCTTGCCCTTATTTGACCAGATACAGGGCAGAAAGGAACTTCAATTGATCAATACAAAAACCTTTTCTTCCGGAGCTGTATTGCATTGCTATAAGCCAGCAGCTATTGAGTCTAAATAAAATACTTAATGGAGGCATATCGTTGCCCTATCCGATACCAAGTTTTACAGCGAGTTTCACCAGTCCGACAGTACTTTTACATCCCGTCTTCTCCAGCAAATGCTGCCGGTGATTGTCCACTGTTTTTTGCTGATAAACAGCTTCCGTGCGATCTCCTCACACTGGTATATTCTTTTACAATGAGGTTCAGGATTTCTTTTTCCCGCTCTGTTAATTCTTTCAACTGTTCCTCTTGTATCTTCTGCTGGTGATACTGCTTATAGATAATAGGAACAATGTCATCTGCAAAATAGGTGCCTCCGTCTGTAATGCGGTGCAGAGCTTTCAGTAGCTCATCTTTTCCGGCATTTTTCGGAATATATCCGTCCGCCTCAGCAAGGATTGCTTCTATCTTATAGGTATAAATACCTGGTGTCCTGTTTCGTAAAGCGGGTATACCGGCCATTTATTTGTATGGATATACTTTGCATTTTCATATAAATAATTATCTTTGTCTCTAAGATACTTTTTTAATGAGACAAAATAGTAACGAAAATCTACTTTCCGGCTTCAGGGCCGCCAGCAGACAATACTCCGATGCGTCTATTTTTATGCATGAGGCAATTGCCCGCAAAGCAGGGCTTTCCGGTGCAGATCATAAATACCTGGGATTGATCATGCAGTATCCATCTGTCACAGCAGGTGAGATATCAAAACTAACAGGCCTTACAACCGGCGCGGTGACCGGGCTGATAGACCGCCTGGAGCAAAAGAAGTTGCTGAAAAGACAGTTCAGTAAGGAAGACCGGAGGAAAGTGATCATTGTACCCAATGTGCAAAACAGTATGAAGCTCCTGAAGCCGCTCTTTGAGGAACTGCAGCAGAAGACGACAGCATTGCTTGCCACTTTTTCAGCAGAACAGATACAGACAATTGAACGATACTTCAGTGAGGCGACAATAATTATGAAGGAAACGGCAGATCACTTAAATCAAAAATAATATGACCAGCTTAACCCCACAATATATAAGCAGGGCAGAGCTCTGGCTCTGTATCACTACGCTCATTTATTTTTTAATGAATGGCGCACAGATTTTTGAAACCATAGTATTTGTGCCCAAATGGGTTCCTTCCCCACCGGATAATTTTAAGCTATTGCTGGACGGAAAGGGGACAAGTCTGAAAACATTCTGGATCGTATTCCATTCCCTGCACGAGATCACCTTTATCCTGGCGATTATCTTCTGCTGGAAGATTGATCCTGTGCGGAGCTGGCTCCTGATCTTATTTGTCATCCACTTTGCAGTCAGGGTATGGACATTGTCTTTCTTTGCACCCAACATTATTCATTTTCAAAAAATGGCAGCAACACAAACATTTTCAGAGGACCTCGCCCGTAAAGTATCGCTCTGGCAAAGCCTTAACTACGTTCGGGTTGCTCTTTTTATCGCCATTTCCTGTGCGCTGATTCCTTTGTGTACAAAAGTATTTGCCCAGCGCCCGTAACAGACCGGTGTGCAGTAGTATAACTAACATTAATATTACTTTAGTGTAATTTTAAACCATGGAGCAGATCAGAAAATTCCTTAGCGGCTTTGTAATGCTTAACGATGAGGACTGGAACGTTTTCTCTTCGAAATTGAGCAGGACAACATTTCCCAAAAAGGCACTTATCCTTGAAAAAGGCAAAAAAGAAAAGCACCTTTCCTTTATCGAAAAAGGCATCGTGAGGTTTAATATTCCCCGGCCCGATTATGATTTCACTTTTGCCTTCGCCTTCGAAAATACCTTCTTCAGCGCATATGACGCCTTCCTCACGCAAAAGCCCTGCTCGTATAATATTGAGGCCATCACCGATTGCGTGTTATGGCAGATTAGCTATGAAGAACTGGCACAGGTATATGAGCAGACATCAGCCGGTGACCGCATCGGCCGTAAAATAGCAGAGGACTTGTTTCTTAAAAAGACGAAAAGAGAAATGTCGCTGCTGGAAGATACCGCAACTCAGAGGTATCTTGATCTATTGTCCGAACAGCCGCTACTGATCCGGTATATACCACAGAAATACCTGGCGTCCTATATCGGCATACGGCCACAATCGCTGAGCAGGATCCGTAAAGCAATTAAGTAACATTTGTTCATTGATCGGGGCAGGTGGCGATGCTACCTTTGCAGCAGATAACTCTTAAAAATGTACTTATGAAACCACTGTTTGTATTAATCGGCGTTTTTATCTGCGCACTCGCCGGTACAAAGATTTTTAAATCGGAAATTGATAATAACCTTGCCGGAATAATCGCCCTGTCTGCCATGCTGCTATTTACCGCCCTGGGGCATTTTATGTTCACCAGGGGAATGAGCGCAATGCTGCCTGATTTTATGCCCTTCAAAATGCAACTGGTTTACCTGACCGGCCTGATAGAGATAGCCGCAGCGATCGGTATTTTTATTCCGGGATTCAGGAAGGTTACTGGTATACTGCTGATCATTTTCTTTATCCTCATCCTTCCCGCAAACATATATGCAGCCATAAAACACCTGAACTACGAAACGGGTAATACAGATGGCAAGGGCCTCTCTTATTTATGGTTTCGCATTCCTTTCCAGGTATTACTGATCTGGTGGGTATACCACTTTGTCGTTCGTTGATACGCTTAAAGATGCTTTATATACTGAGTATACCAGGCCGCCGCAGTAATATGAAAATGCTGACCCTGTAAAATGCTTTCTGTCCATATATAGTAGAAGGTATACATCTCATGAAACTTATTCAGCCCTGCATGGGCAATAATAGCCTCATGCAGTATTGATTTTATTTCGCCGATGACCTTCTGTCTGGTTGCCGTTTTGCTGTAATCAACGTTTTTCATGAGCATGGATGCGATCTGTAGTCCCACATCATATTTATTGTGCTCATTTTCCACCTGCTTATACTGACGGCAGGCTGCGGCCGCCATCGACGGTACTATAGCATAGTCCTTATTGGCCAGGTGCGAAAATATCCGGGACAGAAATAAATCATTATAGACATCCTTACGTACATATTTAGACTCTTTGTATAAGAGCATATCCAGCAATTTTTCAGCCTGCTCATGATCTCCTGCTGCAATGCAGGCATTCCTCAGGTTGCCGTAAATGACCAGTTTCATCTCTATAGATAATTGCGCATTGAATTTGAGGAGCTGCATATTGGCATCCTCAATAGTTTCCTGTAATTCCTTTAGCGCACCCTTGTACATATAAACGATCAGCCTGTAGCAGATTCTGAAATAGAATACCCGTAACAGGAAGAATGTTGAATGCTGAAACCGTTTCTGTGCAATGAAAGCATCTGCAAGTAGTAAGCCGTCCAGTGTCTCCTCAAAATAACCCAGGCCCATGCAGGACGTTACATGTTGCAGAATGCCTTCCAGGTACTCATTCGGTGAAATTAACTGAAAGTCCGGAGCCAGCAGTTTTTTACTGTATTGGTAGGCCTTTTTATGATCCAGCGTTAACCAGTTGTACAGCGAGTGAATGAAGTTGAAGTAATAAATACCCCTTCTGGACTGTATCTTGTTTTCAGCATCCAGTTTATGATTTTTCAGAACGATCTGGTCCAGGCTTTTTCGGGCCGCACCCTTTACATAGCCATATTTCTTTTTGATGTCAATGACTTTACTGAAAATGCTTTCCAGCGTATTGACCTCATCAAAGTTTTCAAATATGTTCCGCTCCTCTGTGGTAATGTCCAGTTTGTTCCTGGTAGGCGTATCTGAAATGATATTGATCTTCCGCTCCCAGGTAAGGAGTTGTAACATCAGTCCGAAGTTTTCCTGCCCTGCAGCCGTTTTCTGTGCTTTCCGGAGCAGGATGATGCTCTGCTCCGGCAGGCCCCTGTCATACAATATTTCTATTTCGCAGATCATATGCTGGACAGAAAGTTCTGTAGAGCTGTTCTGATGGTAGATACTCAGGCTCTGCATCAGTTGCTGGTATAAGCGGATTTTGGCATTTGAAAATGCTTTTCTGGAAACCATTTCCGGAAGTTGAGCGAGTTGACTTTCTGTCCCTGATAATGCCTTGAAGAGCTCCAGGTAATATGGTGATTCCTGATGGTTCTGGGATTTCAGGTATTGGTAAAAATGCCTTTTCTCCGCTTTTGACAAGGATTCTATAAGGCTTTTTAAATCATCTCTCTTTAAGTACTTCTTTCCCATAGGTGTGGATTTACGCGTTCACCAAGATAAAAAATATCTGTGAGCGGCTTGACTTTTATAGGGAAAAAGATTTCGGATAATAGAAAATTTACATTTATTTCGATAACGACTATTCCCAGAGTTCCCAATTGAACATGCCGATTTAAATCCTAAGTGTAAATCATTAAAACATTTAAATTATGGCTGTTTCTTATTTATTACAGGCACTTCGCGGCTACTGGTCCCTTGTCTTTGCTCCCAACGAAGGCAGGTCTTACCAGAAGACAATGCGGAGTATGATTGGCTTTGCCGTATTATGTGCTGTCTTCTTGACGGGCAATGTGCAGTCCTTTGCACAGGGTCCTGCGCTGGAGTGGGCCAGAAGTATGGGCGGAAGTGATTTTGACAACGGATATGCCGTTTCGGTGACTAATGACGGAAACGTGTTCACTACAGGATTGTTCAGAGGTACCGTAGATTTCGACCCAGGGCCGGCTACGTATAATATAACTGCGGCTGGTGCGACAGGCAATACCCTTTTCGTATCCCGCTTAAACAGTTTGGGTGAGTTCGTATGGGCAAAATCATTCGGCAATGCCAAATTTAACTATGCCTATGCTATTGCCAACGACAGAGCTGAAAATGTGTATGTGGCTGGTTACTTCTCCGATACCGTAGATTTTGATCCGGGACCGGGCGTGTATAACCTCATCTCTACCGGTACGGCTTCCGCTTCTGATATTTTTGTCCTGAAACTGGACAAGGCAGGTGGTTTTATCTGGGCCAGAAGAATTGGGGGTACAGGTATTGTAGATCGTGCGTTTAACCTGAAGATAGATAATTCGGACAATGTGCTGGTATCGGGTTCCTTTATTGGTACTGTTGATTTTGATCCGGGAGTAGGGGTGTATAACCTTACACCATTAAATGCCGCTGCAAATGGCTTTGTATTAAAACTGAGTCCGGGTGGTGATTTTGTCTGGGCCAAAGACCTTGGTCAGATGAGCCGTACAAATAGCACAGCAACTGCATATGCGATCGCAGTAGACTCTGCTAATAATGTCTTTACCGCAGGCTATTTCAGAGATACCGTAGATTTTGATCCTGGTCCTGGTCAGGCTAAACTGGGTGCGAAGGGTACAACATCCAATGACGATATTTTTGTATTGAAGCTGGATTCTGCCGGTACTTATAACTGGGCGAAAAGCTTCGGATCTAAAAAACTGGATCAGGGTTTGTCCGTCGCGGTAGATCCTATGAATAATGTATATTTTACCGCAGCCTTTAATGATACCATTGACTTCGATCCCGGACCGGGCACTGCAGAATTAATGGCGGCCAGTGCGACAGATCAGTCTGTTGCGATTGTAAAACTGGATAATAATGGCAATCTTATCTGGGCCAAAAACGTGAGCGGATATGGCGCCTGTACATTGGATAAAAACTTTTCCTTCTCGATCAAATCCGATCAGCTGGGCAATACCTATACCACAGGCTATTTCTGTGGTAGTGCAGATTTTAGCCCGGGTACACCGGGAGCGTCCATTACCTCAAGTGGCTCAACCGATATATTCATGATGAAACTGAAGCCTACTGGTGATTTTGTATGGGTAAGACAAATGGGCGGACTGGATATTGATGTAAGCCGTTCTTCAGTTTTAGACAATGCAGGCAACATATATACCACCGGCTGGTTCAAAGGAACTTCCGATTTTGATCCTGCTGTAGCAGGCACTTCTTTGCTGACTTCTACAAATAATAGTTTCGATATTGTAGTAATGAAATTCAGTTGTGGCGACACAACAGTATCCACGATTACAGATACTACCGACTGTCTGGGATATACCCTGAACGGAACCACATATACCAGCACCGGTATATATACAGTAACAATGCCTAACAGCCTGGGCTGTGACAGTATAATAACTCTAAACCTGACGGTGTTGCCGGTAGGAAATATAACGGTTGTAGTAAATAATAATAAACTGGAAACAGTAGAAAGCTTTACTACGTATAAATGGATGAGAAACGGGCAGCTAATCAGCGGTGCCACCGATAGTACCTATGCCTATACGCAGAATGGAGACTACCAGGTAATCGTCACCAATGCAAATGGTTGTACCGATACCTCAGATATTTATGTGGTGAATACCGTATCGATTAATGAAGGTAAATCTGTACTGGCCAATCAGATCATGGTATTCCCTAATCCGACCAGCGATATGGTCAATGTACAATCGCCGGTAAATGTGAATGTAACCATTATAGATATTAAGGGAAGAACGGTTAATCAGGTTAAAAATGCAAGCCGTTTCTCTCTGAAAGAGTTGCCAGTAGGGCTGTATTTACTGCGCATTACAGACAAATACGGACAACTGATTAAGACAGTTAAAGTGACGAAGCAGTAACCATTCTTAGATATTGATTGAATTCATGTATTTTTTCAAAAAGGGCTCCACTATAATGTGGGGCTCTTTTTATATCATGAACAGGACTTTTGAAACACAAATAATCAACTTACATTTGGAAGACTATTGATACAAAGTATATTTACCTGAAACTATTTGTTGTATCATAATGTACTGGCTAATGCTAAATATGTAAAATATGCGAAATCTGATATTTGCTTTTATACTTTCCCTGATTTGCCAAGGCGCATTTGGGCAGAAGGATAGTATTGTCGGTAGGGACGAATTATTATTTGAGAAAGCGCTCCTACTTCAAAACTTAATTGATAAAGAACTATACCTGGATGATGTTATAGCTGAAAATGATACTAATGTGAATACAAAGGAAAGTATTGTTGAAATCAAAGAAACCATACAGGAAAAGGCAATTGAGTTATATCAGGAATTGATAGACAGTTTCCCAAGATCCTGCCTTGTTCCCAGAGCATTAAATAATAAAGGATTCACAGAATTATCTATTAAAAATATTAATGCGGCTAAACTATCTTTTCAGAAGATTATAGAAAGTAGTGCAGATGATATGGAAAACGGAGGAATCGGTGATGGAATTATGGCTGAGCCATTTACTAACTATAAAAACAGGGCATCAAAAATATTAGCAGAAATATGCATTGAGGAAGAAAAATTTAAAGAAGCAATTTCTTATTTGGATCTGACACAAAAATTTCCGTACAGACATTTTTGCGGTAATGAGTATGCAGCCGATAGATTGAATATGTGTATATTATATGCTAAGTGTTTTGTAGGACTTAAGGATACATCTAAAGCGTTGAAAGTATTGTTACCTAAGTTGTTGGATGATGACTTCGCAGATAACTCAGCTGTTGTTTACCTGACGACTGAAATATTGTTAAAGAAATACTCTAAAGATAGACTCAGAACACTTTACGAGAAAGCATTTAAATCTTATAAAGTCAAGGATGTAAAAAGAGAGAAGTCATATGCGGATAAAGTGTATTACATAAAATTTCTTGGGGTCAATATTGAATTCAATTATTGGGAATTTAGCACGTTGCTTGAAGAAGATGAAGAAATTAAGATAGATAAGATCTGTAAAACATCGAAATTTTTTGACATGTTGAAATAGATATGCAGGAAAGATTTTACAGACTTTTCAATTGATAATTGAAACTTCCATTACATAAATTCGGCCAGTTATTTAATAGCTGGCCGAATTTATGTAATAAAGCTAGTTTTTACCCGCCAGCTTTCCGCCGATATAAGCCATAGGAATGTATGCAGCAACCAGGTCAAGGATCGTATACCATACCGGTGAGGGGAGCATAATGACATTGGCAATGCCACCCACCAGGAAGAAGATACCGATTGCCATAGCGAAACGCATCTTGCGCTTACCTGCAATCAATGCAGCAATCCAGGCGCCGACAAGGGTACCCAGTGCATGAGCCAGGAACGGGAAAATAAAATGTTTCGGTTCGAACAGGTGCATAGAGGCTTTCAGCCCTTCGGTAGTCGTTACATCTGCTCCGTTTGGTGGAGGAATAATGGAACCACTGATCATGATCAGGCCCATGTTAACCATACTGCCTATAACCAGGCCGGCAACTATGGCCAGGATATTTCGTAAAATCGGGTGCATGTTTTCTTGTTTTAAGTGAACCGTAAAAATAATACAATAGTTTATAATCTTTCATGACCGGATAATATCCTGATGAGTATTGATGGGCAAGACTGTTTATTTTCGTTTTCCTATATTTGGGAAATCGTTCAAAACAATTATACATGAAAAAACTATTGCTCCTGTCAGCAATTACCATAGCTGGTAGTTCGCTGAGCTTTAATGTAATTGCGCAACAAAACAGTCGCATTATTGATGTAGATAAGTTCACAGAAAAGCAGGTTGAAGAGCTGGAGAAAAATATTCCTAATGATGGCTGGGTACAATTGAACTACCAGGGTAAAAGCTACATTGCCAACTGTTCTAATAAAGATTACCGTATGAATATTGGTCTGGTCTGTACCGATGGTAAAATTAATCCATTCTTTATTATAGAATATAGCAGCAGCTACCGGGATGGAGATTATGGTGGAATTGATTTTGCCAGTTCCCGTACCCCTTCTTATACCGATCTTAAAGTAATGGTAGATGGCAAGCCTTTCGGAAATCCTTTTTCAGATAAGGGAAAAGCAAATGCCGGTTCGTTTATAGAAGCATTAAAGAAGGGCAATAAGCTCACCATGTCTTTTTATGATACAGAGTTTAATCCGGAAACCGGTAAAGATGAGCTGAAACTCAATCGCTCTATCGATTTTAAAACAGCACATCCCGAATTGCTTGATGTTAAAGTAGATTGTAGCAATGATTAAATACAACAATGGCCATGCATCATGCATGGCCATTGTTGTATTTGTTTTATGAAGTTTTACCCGGTCTGGCGCAGCGCATCAATAGGGTGAATGCTGGACGCCCTTATAGCAGGGTATAGGCCCGCCAGCAGGCTAATGATAATAGAGAATAGAACAGAGCCACCAATCAGCCACCAAGGAAAGGAGAACATGTCTACAAATTCATCTGCATTTTTCATATACTGATTATTGACAATCAGGTTGGCAATACGCGTCAGCCCGTACCCTAAAGAGATACCACCCAGTGCGCCGACCAGGCCTATAAAGCCCGCCTCAAAGAAAAAGATCATACGGATATCGCGGTTCTTTCCGCCCACAGCCTTCATGATGCCAATCTCCCTTTTTCGTTCCAGGATGCTCATCAGCATAGTATTGATGATGCCGAAACCTGCTACCAGCAAGCTGATCAATCCGATAATGCCCAGTACGCTATCCAGGATGAGGAAGGCCTTTTTCATTTCGGCCAGGCCATCGTCAACAGCAAAGTAATTGATCTTCTGCTTGTCCAGAAACTTTTTGAGTTTACCCAGGTCATCCATGCTTTTTGTTTTTACATAGATGGAGACGTATTGGTTGCCTTTGTTTTTATTACTGATCATATCACTGATCCGGTCAAAGCCCAGTGAGGGCATTTTCTTTGCAGTGTTTATGGGTAAAATAATTTCCTCCCTCATCGCCGGTCCGGAGAATTGCTCCTCCTTAAGAATACCGACAATCTTCACCTTTGTCTCTTCTTCCCCGATCATGTTTTCAATACCACCCATCATAGCAAATGGTGAGTTGCTTTTAAGAGAGGCACTATACAGAGACAACTCTTTACCGATAAGGGTGTCGGACAGGGCAAGGGTCAATGCTGTATCAGTTTGCTGATAATTGGCCAGCTTATCTTTAGTGCAAACCTCAAGACCCAGCTGGCGCAGGAAGTCAAGGCTGACAATAGCTTCCAGTGCCGAGTCGCTGGAAAAATATCGCCCGTCATACAGCTGGTTGTATGGTGGATATTTCGCCATAGACATAGGCAGGCTGCCTATATTGGTTTCCGAAGTATCATGATACAATGCTGCCCGTACCGGGATGGTTAGGCGCGGGTAGGCGATCGCCACTTCCGGTCTTTTCTGTATGGAGGCAATCAGGGAGTCGTTCAGTGGCACTGCCGATTCTGTTTTTTGTTCCGGTTTGTTCCGGCCCCTTGGTCCACCTTTAAAATTGAAGGCTTTGGTAGAGATCGTCAGGCTGGTAAAGAGATCATTCGACTTGAATTTGTCTGTAATATTTCGTTCCAGGCCTATGCCAAAGCTGACCATTGAGATCAGCGCACCGATGCCGATAATAACACCAATCAGTGTAAGCATAGTTCTTAAGCGGGTACGCCAGAGGTTCTGGCGGGCCATCGTGATGAGATCTGAAATGGTCATAGGTAATAAATTATTGTTCAGGAAGATTGTTTAACTGTTCATCGCTTACTCACTCAGTAAGCCATCTTTTATAGTCAGGATGCGGTCTGCAACCTGTGCCGCAATTTCCTGGTCATGGGTTATCATAATAATCGTTTTGCCTCTTTTCTTTAAGGAGAGCAGAATATCCAGTATTTCCTGTGTAGTGGCGGAGTCGAGATTGCCGGTTGGCTCATCGGCCAGCAATACTTTGGGATCATTGACCAGTGCCCTGGCAATCGCTACCCGCTGTGCCTCGCCTCCGGAAAGTTCGTTAGCCTTATGGTGCATCCTGTCCCCCAGTCCTACCAGCTCCAATGCCTGTTGTGCCTTTTGTTTTCGCGCTGTTGTTGCATAACCTGCAAAAATCAGCGGTAACATTACATTCTCTAGTGCCGTTTTGGAAAAGATCAGGTTGAAGGACTGGAATATGATGCCGATATTATTCAATCGATGCTGTGCATACTGATTGGCATTGAAAGAGCTGATATCCGTCCCTTCAAACAGGATCTTGCCTGATGTTGCGGTATCCAGTCCTGCCAGCAGGTGCAGTAGTGTCGATTTTCCCGAACCTGATTTTCCGACAATCGCTACGAATTCTCCTTCCCGTATCGTGCAGCTGATATTGTTGGAGGCCACGATCTGGTGCTGCCCTTTACCATATATTTTATTGACTGAAATTAGTTCTATCATGTCGTGATTTGTATAAATGTCCAGCATAGATGCCGCTTTACTTAGTTATTGACACCCCGCAGTTCAGGATGTGTTTTGTTGCGTAGGTCATGCCCATACTCGTATACCGATTTCAGGTTGGTCAGGTAAAATGTCCAGCCCTCGACACAGCCAATGCGTATGCCGAATTGTGACGCCTCATCGATAGGGATATTATGCTGGCGTAAGCGTATCAGTGTATAGTCACCTGCAGGCTCAAGTTGCACATCGACCAGGCAGTTGCCGGCAAAGGAGAATTGCAGGAAATCCTTACCATTGGCCTCCCGGATTTCGCCATGTTCTGTCTCTTCGTAGAAGTACCAGCGCCAGGCATAAGTATCGCCGGTATGTACCGTTTCCTCAGCCGCTAAGGGTGCCTTGTTCCTCAAGTACATGCATTCCTGAAGAAACCATTTTTCCACTTGTTCCGCCTGGGTCCAGGCATAATACATATCCTGTATCCCGGCTTTAACAGCGATTTTCAGTTCAAAAGAAGTCCAGTCCTTTGCCATAATATAATAAATTTAAGCATTCAGGTTATTTTGTACCCATTCCTGTTTCAGCAGAGAGTAGCAGTCCGAGTCCTGGCTGATGCCATCAATGACATAGTCTTCCCGCATGGTGCCTTCGAAAGTGAAACCATAATGGCGCAGCAGCTTTACAGAAGGTGTATTCTCCCGGCCTACCAGCGCCGCAATACGATGCAGTCCCATGTGTTCATAGCCATATTTCAGTACAGCATGCAGCGCTTCTTTCATATAGCCCTGTCTCTTATCTTCCTCATGATGCAATCCATAAAACAGTTCGGCACGGCGATGCGTGCTGTTCCAGGTATGAAAGCCGCAATCTCCGAGCGGTAATCCGGTTTGTTTAGAGATCAACAGGAAGAAGAATAGCGATAAACGATTGGTCTCCATTCCGCGCTCATGCATGTTCTGGTAGTGCGGCAGACCTGATTCATCAATGCCAAGGAAAGCCATGATCTCTTCCGGAGTATGGTGTTCAAATAACTCGTGAATCTTTGCTGGATTTACACCTTTCAGGATCAGGCGCTCTGTTTGGATAATAATCGGTTCGTTCATCTTCTAACGCAAGTATTTTGTGCTGCATAAAATTATCGCATTTAGTCCAATAATGCTGCTTTTTCTTTCCTGTACCGGTCAGTATTCGGAGATGGAAAATGGCTGTAATCCAGTCCTGTACTGAGGTCAGTGCCGGAAAGGTAATCCGGGCAATAGTCTGCGTTGTTAAGGCTGAAATGTTTGATTATCAATGGAGCGCGTATGTAGTAATTTAATCATTTTTTAAGAAAAATAAAAATGAATGAACGTTCATTTTTTGAAATTAAAAGGTTAGATTTGTTAGGACTATGGTGCAAGACAAGAAACAGGCGATTTTGAAAGGCGTGCTGAAACTGGTGAACCGGGTAGGGTTTTACCATATCAGTATGAAGATGGTTGCAGCAGAAGCCGGAGTGGCTGCAGGTACCATCTATTTATACTTTAAAGGGAAAGAAGAGCTGATCAACGAATTGTATACAATGATCGTTTCTGAGTTTAACGAAAGTGTGCTGGATGCTTACGATCAGGATAGTCCTATTAAGGAGGTGTACCGTGCTATGATGTCCCGTGCAGTACTGTTTTATCTGAACAATAAAGACTATTTCAGTTTTATAGAACAATACACTTATGCTCCTTTTCTGTTTAAGGAAAACCAGGAACAGAATTTTATGCTGTTGCTGCCTTTATATAAAATGATGCGCGCCGGTAAGAAGCAGAAGATGATCAAGAACCTGCCCGATGCCGTATTGCTGTCGATGGTGCATGGTCCGATGAATACGATGCTGAAGATGCACTTTGCCCGTAAGACAGACCTGACAAAAGCTGCAGTACAGAACAAATTTTATAATGCCTGCTGGGAGGCTATCGCAGCACATAATTAAGCAAACAAATAAACATATATAACAATGACGAACAGAACCATTAAAAAAGTAGCCGTACTGGGCTCTGGTGTAATGGGCAGCCGCATATCCTGCCACTTTGCCAATATAGGGCTGGAAGTATTGTTGCTGGATATTGTACCAAAGGATGCTCCGGAGGGCGATACAAAAGCCAGGAATAAGATAGTGAACGATGCACTGACCTTCGCACTCAAGTCCAATCCCTCGCCGATTTACAGCAAAAGATTTGCACAGCGCATCACGACGGGGAACTTTGATGACGATATGCAGCGCATCGCTGATTGCGACTGGGTGATAGAAGTAGTCATTGAACGACTCGATATTAAAAAGCAGGTATTTGAAAAAGTAGAACATTATCGCAAGCCCGGTAGCTTAATCACTTCCAATACCTCCGGTATTCCTATTCATCTGATGGCTGAAGGACGCAGCGAAGATTTTAAACAACATTTCTGCGGTACGCACTTTTTTAATCCCCCGCGTTACCTCAAGCTTTTAGAGATCATCCCGACCAATGATACCTTACCGGAAGTAACAGATTTCCTGATGCATTACGGCGAAAAATTTCTCGGCAAAACTACGGTACTGGCCAAGGATACACCAGCATTTATCGGTAACCGTATCGGAGTGTTCAGTATCATGAGTCTGCTGCAATATGTAGTGAAATCGGGTATGACCATCGAAGAGGTAGATAAGCTGACCGGTCCTGTAGTAGGTCGTCCGAAATCGGCCACCTTCCGCACAGCTGATGTAGTGGGGCTCGATACGCTGGCATTGGTCGCGAATAGCCTGGTGGAGAATGTGCCGGACGATGAAGCGATTGAAGCCTTAAAGGTTCCGGAATTCGTCAATAAAATGATCGCAAATAAATGGCTGGGCAGCAAGACCGAACAGGGTTTCTTTAAAAAGGTAAAAGGCGAAGGCGGTAAAAGTGAGATTCATGCATTGGATCTGAACACGATGGAATACCGTCCATCCAACAAAGTAAAATTCGCCGCACTGGAAGCCAGTAAGCCTGTAGACGACCTGAAACAGCGCCTGAAATTACTGGTGAATTTTAAAGATAAAGCAGGCGAGTTTTACCGCGCCACTTTATACCCATTATTTATATATTCCGCTAACCGCATTCCCGAAATTTCAGATGAACTCTATAAAATAGATGATGCCATCAAAGCCGGTTATGGCTGGGAATTAGGGCCATTCGAAACCTGGGATGCCCTGGGTGTGGCGGATACCGTTAAAGCTCTGGAAGAAGCGGGACATGCCGTTCCTGCCTGGGTTACAGAGATGTTGAGCGGAGGCCATACTGCTTTCTATAAAATAGAGAATGGCAAGCGCCTGTATTATGACATCCCTTCAAAATCATATAAAATCATTCCGGGTACAGAAGACTTCATCTTGCTGGATAATATCCGCGAGAGCAGTACGATCTGGAAAAACAGTGGCACCACTATTACCGATCTGGGTGATGGTATCCTGAACCTAGAGTTTCATACCAAGATGAACAGTATCGGTGGTGAAGTAATAGAAGGCATTAATAAAGCCATTGACCTGGCAGAGCAACAATATAAAGGACTGGTGGTATCTAATAACGGTGCCAACTTCAGTGCCGGTGCCAACGTGGGCATGATCTTCATGATGGCTGTTGAGCAGGAATTTGATGAACTGGATTTTGCCATCCGTCAGTTCCAGAACACGATGATGCGCATTCGTTATTCTTCTATACCGGTAGTCGCCGCGCCGCATAATATGGCGCTGGGCGGGGGCTGTGAGCTTTGTCTGCATGCAGATAAAGTAGTTGCACATGCCGAAACGTATATGGGATTAGTAGAGTTTGGTGTAGGATTGATACCAGGCGGTGGCGGCACTAAAGAATTTGCTTTACGCTTGTCCGACGATCTGAAAGAAGGTGATGTAGCACTAAATGCATACAGAGATCGCTTCCTGACCATTGGTCAGGCAAAGGTATCCACTTCAGCGGAAGAAGCGTTTGAACTGGGCTACCTGCGTCGCGGTAAAGACAGAGTAGTGGTATCTTATAACCGTTTACTGGCCGAGGCTAAGGCCGCTTGCCTGGAACTGGCCAATGCAGGATATGTAAAGCCACAGCAAAGAAAAGATATCAATGTATTGGGTAAAACGGCTTTGGGGCTGGCCTATCTCGGAGCTAACTCCATGATGAGCGGAAATTATATCAGCGAACATGATGTAAAGATCTCGCAGAAATTGGGCTATGTACTGGCCGGAGGCGATCTGTCACAGCCCACAGCAGTGAGCGAACAGTATTTGCTCAACCTGGAGCGACAGGCTTTCCTGAGTCTTGCCGCAGAACGCAAAACCCTGGAGCGTATACAGTCTATCCTGAATGGAGGAAAAGTGTTGAGAAATTAATCTTTAAAACTGAATCGTAATGAATGCATATATAGTAGCCGGATACAGGACAGCAGTAGGTAAAGCGCCCCGTGGCGGATTCCGTTTTACCCGTCCCGATGTACTGGCATCAAACGTAATCAAACACCTGATGGCTTCGTTGCCACAGATCGCACACGAGCAGGTCGATGACCTTATTGTGGGCAATGCCATGCCGGAAGCAGAGCAGGGGCTGAACTTTGCCCGCTTTGTTTCGCTCATGAGCTTTGATACAGATAAAGTGTCCGCCATGACGGTGAATCGTTATTGTGCCTCCGGTCTGGAAACCATAGCCATAGCGGCATCCAAGATACATGCCGGTCAGGCTGATTGTATTGTGGCCGGTGGGTCTGAAAGCATGAGCTTGATCCCTATGGGTGGCTGGCGTGTAGTACCCGATGCAGATCTGGCACTGGCACATCCTGATTACTATTGGGGTATGGGACTGACTGCAGAGGCGGTAGCCAAAGAATATAAGGTCAGCCGTGAAGACCAGGACCAGTTTGCCTTTCAGTCACATCAGAAAGCAATCAGAGCGCTGGCTGAAAATAAGTTTGCAGACGAAATTGTGCCGGTAAACATCATTGAAAATTATTTCGACGCAGCAAGCGGAACCAAAAAAACACGCGAATTTACGGTAGCAGCAGATGAAGGTCCGCGGGCAGATACTTCTGTAGAAGCCCTGGCTAAATTAAAACCTGTATTCGCTGCAGGCGGTTCCGTAACAGCAGGTAACTCCTCCCAGACCAGTGATGGTGCTGCTTTTGTGATGATTGTCAGTGAAAAGTTCCTGAAAGAAAATAACCTCACTCCGATCGCCCGCCTCGTAAGCTTTGCTACAGCAGGCGTTCCGCCGCGCATCATGGGTATCGGCCCTGTATTTGCCATTCCAAAGGCACTGAAGCTGGCCGGTCTGAGTCTGAACGACATCAACCTGGTTGAGCTGAATGAGGCCTTCGCTTCACAGTCCCTGGCCGTGATCCGTGAGCTGGGCCTGAATCCCGACATCATTAATGTAAATGGTGGAGCGATCGCCTTAGGGCATCCTTTAGGTTGCAGCGGCGCAAAACTGTCGGTGCAAATCCTGAATGAACTGAAAAAAAGAAACCAGAAATACGGCCTGGTCAGTATGTGCGTCGGTACCGGACAAGGTGCTGCCGGTATATTTGAAATGCTGTAACCCTAATCTGTAACAATTTAAACTAATTATAGTCATGAGCAACGAAGCAAAAACAGCCTTGAAAGGAGGCGAATTCCTGATCAGAGACACTAAAGCAGAAGACATCTTTATCCCGGAAGACTGGAACGAGGAGCAGCATATGATTGCTGATATGTGCCGCGAATTCCTGGAGCAAAATGTATTTAATCAGTTAGATAAAATTGATCAGCAGGAAGAAGGTCTGATGCCTTCCCTGCTGGATAAAGCCGGAGCTTTGGGCCTGCTGGGCATGAGCGTACCGGAAGCCTATAATGGTTTCGGAAAAGATTTCGTTACTTCTATGCTGACTACAGAAGTACTGGGTGCAGGTCATTCCTTTGCGGTAGCGCTGTCTGCACATACCGGTATTGGTACCCTGCCGATCCTGTATTATGGTAATGAAGCACAAAAGCAAAAATATGTAAGCAAACTGGCTACCGGAGAATGGAAAGGCTGTTATTGCCTGACCGAGCCGGATGCAGGATCAGATGCTAATTCCGGAAAAACAAAGGCAACCTTGTCTGCCGACGGAAAATTTTATATCTTGAATGGGCAGAAGATGTGGATCACCAATGGTGGCTTCGCAGATGTGCTGATCGTGTTTGCCAAAATAGATGATGATAAAAACCTGAGTGCATTTATCGTGGAAAGAACATTTGAGGGCATCGCATTTAATCCCGAAGAACATAAAATGGGGATTAAAGGAAGCAGTACCCGCCAGATCTTCTTTACAGACTGTAAAGTGCCGGTCGAAAACTTATTGTCTACCCGTGAGAATGGCTTTAAGATTGCGGTAAATATCCTGAATCTGGGTCGCATTAAACTGGGAGGAGCTGCAATCGGTGCTTCTAAAGAAGTGATCAGCAAATCGGTGAATTATGCCAATGAGCGTCAGCAGTTCGGTCGTTCTATATCAAAGTACGGAGCAATCAAGTACAAGCTGGCAGAGCAGGCCATTCGTACCTATGCCAGTGAAGCGGCAACATACCGTGCCAGTCAGAATATAGAAGATGCAACTAAAGCGTATATCTCAGAAGGTATGGACGAAGCGCAGGCCAAGCTGAAGGGAACGGAACAGTTCGCCATTGAAGCAGCCATGATTAAAGTACACGCTTCTGAAACGCTGGATTATGTATCTGACGAAGGCGTACAGATCTATGGTGGTATGGGCTATAGTGCCGAAGCGCCGATGGACCGTGCTTACCGCGATGCCCGCATCAACCGCATCTTTGAAGGAACCAATGAGATCAACCGCATGCTGTCTGTAGATATGATGCTGAAACGTGCGATGAAAGGAGAGCTGGACCTGATGGGACCGGCACAGAAAGTAGCCGGAGAGCTGATGAGCATTCCTGATTTCAATACAATCGAAGAGGGTGGCTTTGCCAAAGAACATAAATATATCGGGGGCTTTAAAAAAGCAGTATTGATGACCGCAGGAGCGGCAGTACAGAAGCTGATGCAGAACATGTCCAAAGAACAGGAAGTGATCATGTACCTGGCTGATATGCTGATCGAAACTTATGTTGCAGAATCGGTGTTGCTGCGGGTAGAGAAAGTAGCCCTGGAACATAATGACGAGCAGGCAGCACTGAAAGCAGATATGGCAAGGGTCTATCTCTTTGATGCAGCAGAGCGCATTTACAGTGCAGGACGCAATGCCCTGAACTCCTTTGCAGAAGGGGATGAACGCAGGATGATGATGATGGGCCTGAAACGCTTTACCAAAGTAGATGATTTTAATACGGTAGCTGCACGCAGAAAAGTGGCAGATAAATTGATTGAAGCGAATAAATACTGCTTTTAGCAGATCAAAAATATTGCAGCATGGATGATTTTATCCATGCTGCATCACCCAAAACCAAACAACAATTACTCACATTCTCAATTTTCACAGCATGAAGAAAGGATTTATTTTTTCCGTTGCAGCAGTAGCCCTGTCTTCGGCCACCCTGCATGCAGGCAGCTTTCAGCTCAACCTGCAGGGGCTGAGACAAACCGCTATGGGCGGTAGTGGCGTCGCTTTTCCATGGGATGTTTCCACTATATTTTATAACCCCGGTGGACTGGCTCGCTTAAATGGCATACAGGCTTATGCCGGTGTATTTGGTGTATCTCCGACAGTCCGGTATGTACCGGATAACTCTGGCGATACCTATGCGGAAACTAAAAGACATTTGTCTACTCCTTTCGCTGTGTATGCAGGTGGTACTTTGTCTAAAGACAGTCGCTGGGCATTGGGGCTGGGTATTTACACACCTTTCGGCAGCAGCGCCAACTGGGGTAATGACTGGACCGGGCGCTTTATTACACAGTCTATTTCTTTGCAGAGTATCTATTTTCAGCCCACAGTAAGTTATCGTATCAATGACCTGATTTCAGTAGGTGCAGGATTTGTATATGGCACAGGATCCGTTAAGATTAAAAAGGCGCTACCCGTTCAGGATATGAACGAAACAGAAGGGCAGGCCGTACTGGACGGAAAGGCCAATGGTGTAGGCTTTAATGCGGGTGTGCATATCAAAGCTTCCAATAACCTGCAGTTCGGCTTATCCTACCGTTCAGGCGTGCGCATGAAAGTAAATGGTGGTGATGCCAGCTTTACCGTACCTGCTGCATTGGCTACAAATTTCCCCAGAACAGCCTTTGATGCTACCTTACCTTTACCCGGCATTCTTACCCTGGGTGTAGCCGCTAAAGTGACTCCGAGACTGACTTTACAAGGTGATCTTGTATGGGCAGGATGGAAAAGTTACGATTCCTTAAAATTTGATTTTGTACAAAACACCGCTTCGCTGGCTGATTCCAAAGAACCTAGAATATACCGGAATACACTGGCTGTAAGAATTGGCGGACATTATGAAATCTGTAAACAATTCGCTGTAATGATCGGTGGTGCGTATGATCCGACACCAAGTAATGCACGCTATGTATCTCCTGATGCAGTTGATGCAGACCGCTTCTCCTTATCGGCTGGCCTTAGCTATGCAGTGATGGATAAGCTGAGTATAATGGCAGCAGTAAACTATACGACTACTGCAGGCAGACAGGTGAAATATGAACCGGCTAATTTTTCCGGAGCATATCAAATCAAGAGCCTGGTCCCGGCAATAGGTGTTACGTACAAATTTTAAGTGAATCCCTAATTAATTCAGAACATATGAAAGCTTCATATATACCTTTAATCGCAGCCGCCGCAATGCTGGCTTCCTGCAAACCCACCATTAAAGGAGTAACTCCTTCCAGTGGTGAGGCCAATTTTTCTTACTATGTAGCCATAGGTAACTCGCTGACCGCGGGCTATGCTGACGGATCATTATACCGCAGCGGACAGGAGAATTCTTATCCGGCAATGCTGGGCAAACAGTTTATGACTGTAGGTGGTGGCGAATTCCGCCAACCATTATTACCCGGAAATGCAGGCTGGCCTTCACCTAAGCGTGTGTTGGGCTATACCACCAGTTGTGATGGCGTAACCAGTCTTGGGGTGAAATTGTATGGCGGTGCATCTGATACCAGCGGTAGTTCGACCAATATTTCCGGACAGGGACCATTCAACAACCTGGGTGTACCTGGTATCCGTTGTGTGGATTATACTGTTGCCGGTTATGCAGCTATAGCCCAGGCTCTTGCAGGCGTAGGATATGCTGCACGTATGTATCCGCATCCTGCAACCGATCGTCCTATTGATATCGCGGCAGCCAGCAACCCAACTTTCTTTACCATGTGGCTGGGCAGTAACGATGTGCTGGGTTATGCTACAAATGGTGGTGAAGGTAGTGGTACCGGAGGGGCAATGCCTACCGATATTTCTACTACAGCAGCCTTCGAAGCCTCTTACAATGCAGTGGTTGATGCTATGACCCTGAAAGGTGCCAAAGGTGTGCTGATCAATATTCCTGATGTGACTACCATCCCATACTTTACTACTATTCCGGGCAGAGGACTGGTATTGAGCACCCCTACGCAGGTAGCTGCACTGAATGCGGCGTATGCACCGCTGGGCATTACGTTCACCCTGGGTGCCAATGCATTTATCATACAGGATCCTGCCGCACCGGGAGGTCTGCGCCAGATCAAGAGCAATGAATATCTGTTGCTGACTTTACCACAGGATTCACTGAAGTGTGGTGGCTGGGGTAGTGTTAAACCTATTCCTAAGAAATATGTGCTGGATGAAACAGAAGTGGGCTATGTACGCTCTGCTACCAATACCTTCAATGAGATCATCCGCTCAGCAGCTATCCGTAAAGGTTTGGGTTATGTAGATGCACATAGTTATCTGGGCACATTGCAGTCTGGCATCCGTTTTAACGGGGTTACGCTGACACCGACATTTGTTTCCGGAGGTGCCTTCTCCCTTGATGGTGTACACCTTACGCCAAAAGGATATGCGCTGATGGCAAATGAAATCATCAGAGTCATCAACAGTACTTATAAATCTTCGGTACCTCAGGTAGATATCAATAATTATAATGGCATACTGTTTCCTTAGATAAACAAACAGATACATTAAAGTCACACCGGTAGAACAAACATGCAGTGCAAGATTGCAGATTGATAACAGAAAAATTGTAGATTATGAATACACCACACAGACTGTTCGATTGTATGGAGTTGCAGGCGGCAGCTCCCAAACCCGATCTCCTGGCCGGAAAAACGGCAGGCAGATATGTGACTTTAAGTACTGATGAGGTGCATGCTGAAGTGAAAAAGCTTGCTGCCGGTTTGCTGGCCAAAGGCATATCTGCACAAGATATGACTACTGAGGGGCGCGACAAGATCGCTATACTCAGCAACAGCAGGCCCGCCTGGCTGATCACCGATCTGGCTGTGCAACTCACGGGAGCGATACTGGTTCCCCTATATCCTAATATTACGATGGCCGAGATGATTGGCATCTTCAATGAATCCGGTGTGAAGGGCTGCTTTGTACATACAGCAGCCCTGTACCACCAGATTATGGAGCAAAAAGATAAAATGCCGATGCTGGAATGGGTATATACTTTTGAGGAAGAAACCGGTGTGCCACACTGGGAAGCCTGTAAAGTACAGCCATCTGCAGATCACCTGGCTACAATGGATCGCATACGGCAGCAGACTACCGATGCGGATATTGCAACGATCATTTACACCTCCGGTACTACCGGTACACCAAAAGGAGTAATGCTGAGCCATAAGAATATTGTCAGCAATGTAAATGATGTGCATCCGATCATTGAAGGTGTGGGTCTGGCAGAGCGTAAAGCACTGAGCTTTCTGCCACTGAATCATATCCTGGAAAAAATGATCTCTTATGTCTACCTGTTCAACGGCTTTTCGATTTATTACGCCGAGAGCATGGAGACGATAGGGGACAACCTGAAAGAAGTCCGTCCCAGCATATTTGTAACCGTGCCGCGCTTACTGGAAAAGGTTTATGAAAAAATTATGGCCACGGGTCATCAGCTGACCGGAATCAAAAAACAACTGTTCTTCTGGGCGGTAGATCTGGGTAAGCAATATGAACCGGGACAACCCCGCAGCTGGTGGTATGAGTTTAAATTGTCTATAGCCAATAAACTTATTTTCAGTAAATGGCGCGCTGCATTGGGTGGCAATGTAAAAGCAATCGTTGTAGGCGGAGCACCTTGTCAGCCACGGTTGACGAAGATCTTCACCTCAGCAGATATTACCATTATGGAAGGTTATGGTCTGACCGAAACCTCTCCGGTAATAGCGGTAAACCATTACGAAGAAGAGAATCGTCGTGCGGGCACCGTTGGTCCTGTCATTAATAATGTGCAGGTCAAGATTGCCGATGATGGTGAGATACTCTGCAAGGGACATAATGTAATGGTCGGCTACTATAAAAAGCCGGAGGCTACAGAAGCCACTTTTGTAGATGGCTGGTTTGCTACAGGCGATATCGGCGAGCTGGTCGAAGGGCGCTTCCTGAAAATTACAGACCGTAAAAAGGAACTCTTCAAAACCAGTGGTGGTAAGTATGTGGCCCCGCAACCCATTGAAAGCAAGCTGAAAGAAAATCGCTTTATGGAGCAGGTCATGCTGATCGGGGAGAACCGCAAATTTGTAAGTGCGTTGATCGTTCCATCCTTCAGTAACCTGGAGCATTGGATGAAAGAGGAACGCATTCCGTTTACCACATATGAAGCAGCGGTTGAAAATCCGGAAGTGATTAAATATTTTCATCAGCTGATAGAAGGATATAACAAAGACTTCAATCATATCGAGCAGGTGAAAAAATTTGTATTACTGCCTCGCGAGTGGGGTATCGAAACCGGAGAACTAACGCCCAAGCTCAGTCTCAAACGTAAAGTCATTCTGCAAAAATATGCGCAACAGATTGATGCGATGTATGAAGGTGCAGACTTGGATCATATTTAATACCGGCACTATATGGAAGATAATATTGTATTAGAAGCTAAAGTAATGTGGAGCCAGCTGGATGCGAATATGCACCTCAGACATTCTGCCTATGCCGATTTTGCAGCACAGGCAAGACTGGAGCTGATGGACCATATGCAATTCGGGTTTAATGAACTGGCGAGACTGCGCATAGGCCCGGTTTTATTCCGCGAAGAATTGAAATACCTGAAAGAGGTAAGGCCCAATGAACTGATTAAGGTAAGCTGCCTGTTGAAATCCTGTTATGAAGATGGGAGCCGCTGGTCCTTTCTGCAGAAAGTATACCGGCAAGACGGAACAGAGGCTGCTATTATTCATGCCGATGGTGCGTGGATAGACCTGGATAAAAGAAAGCTGACAGGCTTGCCTGAAGAGGCTATGCAGCGATTTATGCAGATTCCGCAAACACCTGATTTTATATTGCAACCAGCTAAAACAAAATTGTAAAAAGAGCAACATGAACAGCGTTTCTGAAACATTTAATAAAGCCGTGGCAGACAGCCGCCTCTTACCGGAGAAGCCCGATAACGATACCCTGCTCCTGCTGTATGCATTATTTAAACAAGCTACAGAAGGAGATGCACCGGAGAAAGGCGATTATGGTATGTTCGACTTCAAAGAAAAGTTCAAGCATGAGGCCTGGCTGCAGAAAAAAGGCATGAGCAGCGAAACAGCTCAACAGGAATATATAGACCTGGTACAAAAACTGTCCGGGCAGTAAAAGCATATTGTTAACCTCAAAGTAATGTATCATGAAGAAACAAACCGTTTTAAAAGTGCTGGCCTTATGTATACTGGTCTTAGGCTTCGGATTAAGGGCTATGGCCCAGGGTAAAGATCCTATCGAAGGATTATGGTATAATGCAGAGAAAACTGCTAAGATCAATATCTTTAAAGCAACAGATGGTAAATACTGGGGCGAGATTGTATGGTTGAAAGAACCTACGCTGAATGGCAAACCGAAGACAGATATACATAACTCGAATGCAGCCAAAAAAACACGACCGCTGCTGAAACTACAGATCCTGCGTCACTTCGAAAAAACGGGTGCTAAAACCTATGACAACGGAGAGATTTATGATCCTAAAAATGGGAAGACCTACGATTGTAAGATCACCCATAACGGCAATACCCTGAGTGTAAGAGGTTATGTCGGTATCTCTATGATCGGGCGTACCACTACCTGGGAGCGGGCCCAATAAAAATCCTCATCTTATATTCCTGCCTGGTGCCGCCGGCACCAGGCATTTTTAAAGTAATAGCTATGACATTTTTTAAGAATAAGACCTATTTTATTTCCGGTGCCAGCAGAGGCATAGGCAAAGCCATTGCGCTGAAACTGGCTACAGAAGGGGCGAATATAATTGTTGCGGCAAAATCAGTTGCCGCACATCCTAAGCTGGAAGGCACGATATACACTGCTGCTGCGGAAATTGTGCAGGCAGGAGGCCAGGCGATTGCCGTACCCTGCGACATCCGGGATGAAGCTATGATCATTGAAGCTGTAGCCCAGGGGGTGGCCCGATTTGGGGGTATTGATGGCGTAATCAACAATGCCTCTGCGATCTCCCTGACCAATACAGAGCAGACACCGGCAAAGAAGTTTGACCTGATGCATGAGATCAATGTAAGGGGTACCTACCTGGTTACTCAGCATTGCCTGCCTTATCTGAAGCAAAGCAGCGCGGCTCATATTCTTACCCTGTCTCCTCCATTAGACCTGAAGCCAAAATGGTTTCGCCATTCTGTTGCCTACACCATCTCTAAGTATAACATGAGTATGCTGGCTATGGGTTGGGCGGCTGAGTTTAAAAACTACGGTATTGCAGCTAATTCACTGTGGCCGATGACAACCATTGCTACCGCTGCGGTTAATAACCTTTTGGGTGGTAGTGAGATGATGGCCCATAGCCGTACACCCGATATCCTGGCAGATGCTATTCACTTTATCCTGCAACAAGATCCTAAAGCATATACCGGTCAGCAATTGTTGGATGAGCAGGTATTGGCACAGGCAGGAATTACAGACCTGGAGCCTTATGCCGTAACACCGGGTGCCACGTTGCAGAAGGATTTATTTATAGACTAATGCTTTATTTCAGGGTTTGAAAAAAAACTTTCAACAAAAATTTGTTTGAATCAAAAACGCATTCTATATTTGCACTCCCAAAGCGGTCAAACAAACGATCGCAGACAGAAAAGGACCGGTAGTTCAGTTGGTTAGAATGCCGCCCTGTCACGGCGGAGGTCGCGGGTTCGAGTCCCGTCCGGTCCGCAAAGAGCTTCACAGAAATGTGAAGCTCTTTTGCTTTATGCACCATTTGCATATATGGCTGAATTCTGTTTTTTTGTTGGGCTTCCTTTGGGAATGAACTGAAGACATAGCATTTATTTTTGCACGCCCTAATCAAGAACTGTGCAAAGCGGCGTCTGTAAATATTTATGTCGCGAAGCAATAAAGTTCTACTTATTTCCTGAATGAAATGATTTCTTCCTGTTCTAATAGTATCGGGTACGAAATTTTGATATCATAATGTCCTACAATAGTCATCGATGAGAATGTCAGCTGCTTGCAAATTATTCTTGAAGATGCCCAATGTGATTAATAACCCTATTGTATGCTATCTTAAACCACGTAGTAAATTTTTCGGGGTAATGCAGCATGATTTCTTTTAATGGCTGTAACTTCATCCAGTAATAGTTTTGAACTTCTGAGGGATCAGGATTGGGATGTACATCTGTGTAGCCAATGAGTACATGATCGTATTCATGCTCTATTAAATTATTTTCTACAGGACTATTGTATATAAATGAAAAGGCATGTTCCAATGCACAATTTATACCCATTTCATAAAATAGCCGCTCCTGAGCACTGGCGATTACTTCCTCGCCCCACTGCGGATGTGAGCAGCAGGCATTAGTCCAAAGGTGGGCACCATGATATTTATTCGCTGCCCGTTTTTGTATGAGCATCTCTCCTTTCGAATTGAAAATAAATACTGAAAATGCGCGGTGCAGTACCCCCTTTTCATGCGCTTCCAGTTTGTCCATTTGCCCAGTAGGGTTATCATGTTCGTCCACAAGTACTACTTTACACCTATCCATATTCCTGATTTATTTTGATTGTATATAGGGATTATCTTTATCCTGCTTTACCCAGATAAGCTTAGTCGTATCATAGCCTATGCTGGCTGCCTGATCAAGAAAAGACTTTCGCACGGCTGTAGGGATTGTCTTTTGACGCGATAATATCCACAGATAATTAAGGTTGCGGCCGGCGACTAATGCATAGGTATAATCTCTGTCTATAGCGATCACATTATATCCTGCATAAAACGGTTTGAAAAAAGTTACTTTCAGAGCGGCTATATCCGTATCGGATCTGAAGCGGGCACTGCCTGCTGCAGATTTCCATTTTTTTGACTGTACATTAAATCCACTATTTTCTACCCGGATCGTTCCGTTGGGATTAAGACTGTACTGTGCTACAGTATTGTCCAGGTTGCGTTCAAAACGATAATCAAATCGGGCCAGCTCAAACCAGGTACCCAGGTATCGGTCCTTATAAAAATTGGAAACCGGCTTTGCTTTCGAGGGCATTCTGTTACAGGAAGAGATGAACAGCAGTAGGGCTAGCAGGGGTGTTGAAAATTTAAGTGCAGTTGTTTTCATATTTTTTCTTTTAAAAAGGTTAAAGAAATATATAAGCCATAAAAACTGTGTATATCCATACACAGCATCTTCAACAGGTATGGTAAGCATACGGATATTCAGGATCTCTTTGGGATTGTAATTGACTATGGGGGACTCGAGACCGGTACCCGTAAGTATACCATTGACGGGAAAGAAACCAAGCATCAGCACCAGGTATACCAGTGATGCCTGCCCGATCCAGAGCTTACGGGCTATAAAATGCAGGTATACCATGCTTAGTAAAAGTGCCAGGGCGGTAACCAGCGTATACAGTCGGTCTGTGTATAGTAGGGCAACCAGTATGGCTACTACCGTTGAGGCAAATACAATGATATTGTTGAAAGCATTAGCCCAACTGAGGTTAAAGAACAGGGTAAAACAGTGATAGGTAAACGCACAGGAAAAGGGAATACAGAGAAAAAATAACCATTCTTCCAGAGGTAGTCCACCTATTGTACGGCCAATAGTATAACTGGTGTTGAACCACCATACGCCTTGACGTGTAAACAGTATATCCCATATAATAAATGGTATACCCACCACCACCGCAGCTTTAAGAAAGGCCGGAAAGTAGCGGTGGAACTGCACTCTTCTGTCGAAAGAAGCGACAAAGCAGATGATTATGGTGAAGAAATTGATGAGTAAATAAGTAAATGGCTGTAACATTATTGCTTATTAAAATACATTCTGAAATATTTGATAGGTACCCACAGGAAGCCGAAGCATTCACCATCTTCCTTGCCCAGGTGTTTATGATGTTGTTTATGGGCTCTGCGGATCGCCAGCAGGTAAGGGTTTCGGGTATGCCGGAACAGATGCATACGCTGGTGAATGAAAATATCATGCACAAAGAAGTAAGACATGCCATACAGGAATATGCCTAAACCGATATAAAACACATAATTCAACCCGGCCTGAACACCGTAGTATAATAGTATAATCGTAGGCACGGCAAATATGACAAAAAACCAATCATTGCGTTCCAGATCTCCTTCGTGGCTGTGGTCGTGGTGGTCGCGGTGCAGGATCCACAAAAAACCGTGCATGATATATTTATGAATGAGCCAGGTCAGGCCCTCCATCAGAATATAGGTAACCAATATAATCAACAGATTCATGTTTTTACAAGTTTAAATGTGATGAGTACTCAAAGTCTATCGCATTACAAAGTCGCTATTTTCATTTCCAGGTAACTACGCATAGCTAAAGACAACTTCTGTCCATTCGGGATGCGTACCCGTTCGCTAAGGATCTTCTGTGCAGGTGTATTTTTGATCTTCCGGAACAAGGACCAGTAATAGCGGTGGGCGAGGTAGACTCCAAAGCGGGAAGAAGCCGGCAGTTTTCTGATGCCTGTTAGGGCTTCCCGAAATTCTGCTTCTATTTCTGCTTCGATCCGGCGCTTAACCTCATTGTCAAAATGTTTCATTTCAATATGAGGAAAATAGCTGCGGCCCAGATCCTGGTAATCAGCATTCAGGTCCCGGAGAAAGTTGACTTTCTGAAAAGCAGAGCCCAGCTTCATGGCATAAGGTTTTAAAGCGTCAAACTGCTCTTTATCTCCGTTTACAAATACCTGCAGGCACATCAGTCCTACCACCTCAGCAGAGCCCAATATGTATTCCTGGTACAACTCATCTGTGTACTGCACCGGGTTCAGATCCATTTCCATACTGTGCAGGAATTGCGCGATCAGAGACTGGTCAATATCGTAACGGAGTACCGTATCCTGAAATGCGTGTATAATGGGGTTAAGCGAAATGCCTTCCTCCAGCGCTTGCATGGTCTGCTCCTTGAACCGTTCCAGCAACTGAGGTTTATTGTACTGGTGAAAACTATCTACTATCTCATCGGCCAGCCGTACGTATCCGTAAATAGCATATATAGCTGGTCTGATAGTTGGGTTCAGGGCCATGATACCCATAGAAAAACTGGTACTGTATTTCTGTGTGGTGGTTTTGCTTACCACGTAAGAAAGTTCATCATATAGCTGTTTCATGTGGTACTGCTTTAAGATTATGTAATTCTCCGGCAACAATCTTACCCGAGATAATAGAAGGAGGGACACCTGGTCCGGGAACGGTGAGCTGACCGGTATAGAATAAATTGGGCAGCTTTTTATTCCTGATCGAAGGCTTTAATACCGCCGTTTGCCCCAGGGTATTAGCCAGACCGTAGGCATTGCCTTTATAAGCATTATAGTCGTGTACAAAATCCCGCACACAATAACTTCTCTGGTAATCCAGCTTGGCCTTCAGGTCCTGAGCTCCTGTATGCCGCTCTATGCGCTGCAACATTTCATCAAGGTATCGTGCTCTTGTTTTTTCTTCATCATTAAGGCCGGTAGCAAGTGGCATTAACAGGAAAAGATTTTCATGCCCTTCAGGGGCCACTGAAGGATCTGTTACGGAAGGGCAGCAGGCATAAAAAAGCGGTTTATCAGGCCATTGCTTATCGGTATAAATCGAATGAATATGATCGTCCAGATCATGTTCAAAGAACAGCGTATGGTGCCGTAATCCAGGTATGCGCTCCTTAAATCCCAGGTAAAAGATCAGGCAGGAGGGCGCAAATACTTTTTTATCCCAGTACTGCTCATTGTAGTTACGGTAAGGCGCTTCTATCAGGCTTTCGGTATGATGATAATCCGACGAGGCGATGACCGCATCAAAATCCCAATGCTCACCATTGATCAAAAGTGAATGTACCTTTCCCTGCTTCACTTTTATCTTTTCAACGTTATGATTAAAATAAAAACGGGCGCCCTGTTTTACTGCAATATGATGCATGGCCTTGATCAGCTCGTAGAAACCTCCCATAGGATACCAGGTACCCAGTGCATAGCCTCCGTAATTCATCAGGCTGTATAGTGCAGGTATCTGTTGCGGCGAAGCACCGAGAAAGATTACCGGGAACTCCATCAATATCCTGAGTTGAGGATGGGAGAAATAACGCGCCACATAATCACGAAAGTTTGAAAATAAATTAAGTCTGAGGGCACTGAGCGCAATGCGGGGGCGAACGAACTCCCACCAGCTCAGGCAGGGCTTGTATACAAATTGCTGCATACCCACTTCGTACTTATATTTAGCCGCTTTCAGGAAAGCCTCAAGCCTCGGACCACTGCCTGGTTCTATCTCTTCAAATAACGCATACATATCCTCTATGCGCGAGGGCATGGATAATGTACGATCTGGAAATAATACATCAAATTGGGGCTGGAGGGATACCAACTTATAGAAGTCACAGATCTTGAAGCCAAAGTCTGCAAAAAAACGATCAATTATATCTGGCATCCAATACCAACTCGGTCCCATGTCAAATTTGTAGCCATTAGGGGTAGTAAATTGTCGGGCACGGCCTCCAGGCATATCATTCTTTTCGAAAACATAGACCTCATGACCCTGCTTCGCAACATAAGCTGCTGCCGAAAGACCGGAAATGCCGGAACCGATTATTGCGATTTTTTTTGCCATATTTGGGGGCTTAGTTTTCGGTTAAAAATTCCGCTGTCACTCTTTTTATTAATTCATTGCTATCTATATTTTCCAGGTATATAGGCTTGTGAAAGTGATCCAATTTGTACAGCAGACGTATCAAATCCATCTTTTCGGCGTGCGAGAGTGGGCCGGTAACGATTCTTGTGGCTAGTCTTATCTGGCTCATTTGCTGTTCCAATGCTTGCCTTCCGGAAGCCGTAATCTGTACAATTTTACTTCTCTTGTCTGTTTCCGAATCTTGCTGTTCAACCCAACCCTGATGAATCAGGCGATTGATAATCTTCATGCCCGAAGTTTTTTCCTGGATATTATGCTTGATTAATTCCATCTTGCTCATAGGACCACTGGCTATAAGGTTAATCAGGTAAATAAACTCTTCCTGTGTTGCAAAGTCGGAACCATGTATTGCAGATTTTGAATAAGAACGGGCATACCTGTTCATATGCACAATAAGCGTATTGATGACACTATCCGGACCCCTGCCCGCATCCTTACCCTCCCAGTCCGGTTCCGCGACCGTAGGATTATCTGAACTATCTGCGATCCACTTTTTGAAGCCCGTTATATCCTTGTTATAGATGCTGCCAAAACCGGAATCGGATTCAAAATCCTCTAATAATTGGATGAGGTCTTTAATAATGCTGTAGTCCATAATAACTGAAATTGATGATTTTATGGTATAATATTATACTATAACTTATTTCAAAGGTATAAAAATATACTTAATTTTATCAAAACGAATAATTTTTAGTTTAATTTTGAACCAATTATGAGACACACAATTACCCTTTGCGCGCTTTTATTTGCGGGAATACAATCATATGCTCAATCTGTAGCAGGACGTATTTCCGGCACGGTTACCGATAAAAACACACAAGAATACCTTGGTGGAGCTACGGTTTCGATATTCGGGGTGGATACAACGATTACCCTAACGGATGAGAATGGAAACTTCAACATTAGTGCACCTGTAGGAAAATATAATCTCTCTGTAAAGCTGATTGGCTATGAGGAAGCTCTTGTCTATAATATCAATATCAATTCCGGGAATGCCCAGATATTAAGCCTGGAGCTGCAAAACAAATCTGAGGAACTGAAAGAAGTAGAGATTAGCCTGGCCCGCTCGGCACAGGCCACTAATATGGTTACCCCCTTGTCTACACAAAAACTTACAGCTGAGGAAATACGGGTAAATCCTGGGGGCAATTTTGATGTCTCTAAAGTTATACAGGTACTGCCGGGTGTGGCAGGAGGTACTACCGCTAACCGCAATGATATTATTGTACGTGGCGGAGGTCCGAGCGAAAATGTTTATTACCTGGATGGTATTGAGATTCCTGTACTGAATCACTTCCAGACACAGGGTGCGAGCGGTGGGGCAACCGGTATCCTCAATGTATCTTTTATCAATGATGTGCAGCTCACTTCATCGGCCTTTGACAGCCGTTATGATAATGCACTTGCCTCCACATTCGTGATTAAACAGCGCAATGGTAATCCTGATAAACTCGGGGGCAATATGCGCCTTTCGGGAAGTGAATTTGCCGCTACCCTGGAAGGGCCGCTCAGCAAAAAGACAACCTTCCTGGCTTCGGCAAGAAGATCTTATCTTAAATACCTTTTTCAGGTGTTGGACCTGCCCATCCGTCCCGACTACTGGGATTTTCAATATAAGATAAACCATAAGATCAATGCTAAAACAGAGCTCAATTTTATTGGCATTGGCGCGATTGATCATTTTCGCCTGGTTGCCCCAAAAACAGCCGATGCGGAAAATGAGTACATACTGCGCTCTAACCCGCTGATCGACCAATGGAATTACACTGTTGGAGCTACGCTGAAAAGACTGGTTCCTAATGGGTATTACACCATCGCCCTAAGCCGGAATATGTTCTTTAACGGCGCGCAGCGCTACGAAAATAATGTACAGCAAAGCGGCAATAAACTCTTTGACCTGAAGAGTCATGAAATAGAAAATAAGCTGAGAGTTGATGTCAATAAGTTTATTAACGGATGGAAAATCAGTTACGGTGCCGGAGCACAGTACGTGAAATATGACGTAGCCAGCTTTAATACACTGAAGCAAGCGGTTAAGGATGCTTCTGGAAACATTATCAGCCCAGCGGTGACCGTTGCCGGCAGCAATGCTATTGAATTCTACAAAATGGGTGCTTTTGTGCACAGCAGCAAGTATTTCTTTTCGGAGCGCTTGCTGATCTCAGCCGGATTACGTACGGATATGAATACCTATACTGAAGAGGGATTGAATGCGCTGAAAACCCTTTCGCCCCGCTTATCTTTATCCTACGTCCTCAACCCCAAATGGAACCTTTCCGCTTCTACAGGAAGCTATTATAAACTGCCTTCATACACTGCACTGGGTTATAAAGATGCAGCGGGAATATTGGTAAACAAGGACCTGAAATACATCAATTCCATTCATTACACACTGGGTACACAATTCGTTCCCCGTAATGATTTCCGCTTTACAGTAGAGGCTTTCTATAAACAATACCGTAATTATCCCGTTTCAGCAACAGATGGCATTTCTATGGCCAATATCGGAACTGATTTTGCAGCTATCGGTAATGATGATTATACTGCAATAGGGAAGGGCCGTGTATACGGGATGGAAGCATATGTACAGCAAAAACTGGTGAAAAAACTGTTTTATGTACTCAGCGCGACGGTCTATAAATCTGAATTTACAGGGGCCGATGGTGTTTACCGTCCCTCAACCTGGGATTACGGATATGTGGTAGCTGCAACCTTAGGATATAAGTTTAAGCACAATTGGGACCTGGGGGCCAAGTACCGCATTGCCGGTGGTCAGCCTTATACACCATTTGACCTGGACCGTTCACGAGCGACCTACCTGACTACCGGGCGGGGAGTATATGACTACAGGGAATTAAATGCAGAGCGTCTGCCGCTGTTTCAGCAACTGGACCTGAGGGTAGACAAGAAGTTCAATTTCCGCAAGACCAGCCTGATCCTTTTTGTAGATATACAAAATGTGTTTTTATATAAAACACCATCTTTGCCCAATTACACTTTTGAACGCAACAGCGATAACACGGGCTTTGCTACGCTGGATGGTAATCCAGTGGCGGCAGATGGCAGTAATGCTATTCCCCGTATCCTGCAGGACCGCAGTGCAACAGTGGTGCCCGCAATCGGATTTATCTTCGAGTTTTAGTGGATAGCCTCATTCCTTATTATTGTTCACCATCTATTGGTACTACTGAAAGCATTATATAGTCAATTAGACTTTCTTTCTCTCCGCAAAGGGCTCACAGCAATGTGAGCCCTTTGCTTTTAGCATACTTCGAAAAAACATTTTTTCACATGACCTCACCAGATCATAGGTAAGCGTATCCGGATGTGCTTATGATTCATCATCACTTTTTGCAGATGTTTTATCGGACAGCTGCAGACTGATTTTCTGCGGATGCGGTATAACAATTCCTTTTTCTTTAAAAACAGTATGAATACGCGTGATCACCATGCTGGATATTGATATTGCTTCAAACTGGTTCCTGATCCAGAATACCAGATCAAATACGATAGCCTGTGCTCCGAGCTCGCGGGCCACTGCCTGTACTTCCGGATGTTGCAGGATCCGTTCATCTTCTGACGCAATATCTTTCAGCAACACTATCACCTGCTGCAAGTCTGAACCATAATCTACGTTTACCGTAATCGTCAGTTTACGCCGGTTGTTGGAAATGGACCAGTTGATAAGATGCGTACTGAGCAGATCTCCATTGGGCACGATCAGGCAGGAACCGTCATTGAGGAGTACAACACTACTCCGGAATCCTATAGATTTCATTATACCTGATTTATTGTTGATTTCAATCTGGTCACCTACATTAACGGGGCGCTCAAAAGCAATAATCAGACCGCTTACCAGGTTGCCTACGAGGGACTGTAATCCGAGGCCAACACCCACACTGAGGGCACCCAGGACAATAGTAATTTTGTCTATAGGTAAACCCGACGCCGCAAAGGCCACAAAAAGCCCCAGGGTAATGATCGCAATCCGTAACAACAGTATCCAGCTGCCGTTAGGAGTACTTCCCGATTGCTGTTGCATACTGCTGTGCTCTGCATTGGGATCGGCAGAGAACAGGGAAACCAGTCTTGAAAGAAACAGTGCACCGACAGCAATCAACAGGAAAAGGAACAAACCATCCAGGGCAAAGGTGTAATCTCCTATAGTCCTTGGTTTATGCAGAAAGTCCAGGAAATGGATGGAGAATTTATTGTAGAAATAAAAATTACGACCTACAATGATAAACCAGCCCACCGTTAACAGTACATACCATAGGCGCGGCACTTTACGGCCAACACGGTTAAAGTTTAGGTATAGTAATTTGCGCTCTGGATGATGATACAGTTCTGATGCGGCTTCCAGGCATTCATTGATCAGGCGTATTGTCCATATAAAAATAATGGCAGTAACCGTTCCGGTGTATCCGGCCGTAAATAAGGTTTTAGACAGATTATACCGGCCCAGTGAATTAAGGATAACGGAAGCCAGTTCAAATACCAGCAGAAATCGGAGGTAAATCAGTATAGTCTGCTCTTTGAGCTGCTTTTTTTCTTTACGGGCCAGCAGGAAATAGCTACAGAATAAGACGCCTGTTAATGACAATATCAGCATAATCCACCGTTCCGGACGGGAGGCCTGAAGTGTGAAATTGCCCAGGCAAGCGAGCAGGAATAAAATAATGATACCCAGCCAGAATCTAAACCAGAACGGGATAATAAAACGATATAAAATCACTAAGAGTGCAATGCACTGTACCAGCCAGATACAAAAGCTGAATATAAATGGAGCATTTATAAAGGCGAACTGGTAAATACTCAATACGATGAGGCATGCTGAGGCCAGCGGTTTCTGCATCGCCAGTAAGCGCACCAGTTCTTTCGTGCGATCATGTTCCGAAAGATGTTTGCGCAAAGCGCGTATACTGTACCACACCAGGCCCACCAAGACGCATAAAATAAAAATACGGAGCGCATGATCCTGCGCATAAAAGGCCAATGCGATTTGCTCCTTAGCCATTGAGAAACGGAGGATATCGGCAAAATTGCGGGTATATCCGACTTTGTCCCAGATGTTGTGAAACTCGCGTTTAAGATTGATACTACTTAAATCAGTCCTGTACTGCCCGATCTTTTCTTCTGCAACCCTGAAGGAAAATAAAGTACTGTCTACCTTATTCTGCAGTCTTTGTGCCTGTTCCAGCGAATGGTTCAGGGCATTGTCCGTCGGGTTACCTTCCGTAGCCATCACCCTTAAGCGGTTAAGGTAGAGTACGGCCTTTGCCGAATCTTTGGGAAAGGAATACATAGCCGGATCGCTCAGCAGAGAATCGAAGGTATTGCGGTAACCAATAAGCCGTTCCGCATACCGGTCTAATTGGCGTTTGCTTTCCTGGGCCTTATCAATCAACTGATCAAGAATGATTGCAGATACCGTAAGGTTACGATCTGTTTGTGCTGTACCGGGGTTCACCAGTATTCCATCCTGGACCAGGTTAAAGCTGTTGTTTAACCGGTCGAGTTCGGACTCAAGCCTGATCAGATCCAGATCTGTATCCAGGAATATTTTGGCTGATTGTGCGGCGTGGAGCAGGCTGGTCACAATCTTATTTTGCTTTAAGCTTATACGGCCTTCTGCATAATTATCTTTGCTGCGCATGCGATCCTTGTTACCGGCATCTGCTACTTTTTGCATAAATGAGGCCGGCATAGAATCATCTGCAACCACAGTATCATTGACCTGGGCATAGAGCGAAGGCATCTGTAACAAAAGGAACAGCACAGATAACAGCTTGAATAAGTAGAAATGTTTCAACAAGAAATCGATTTTAATGGTAAGCAAACGGAAGCCTGAAGCCAATTGTGGCTATCTTATAGCCGGTATGTTCTTTCTTATTTCCCCTTTTTCTTGGGAATACAATTCCGGGTTTCGGCCACGCGCTTCAGCGTTTCTATACCGGAGTTAGCGGTCAGTTCTTTCAGGTTGAGCTGTCCTTCATCAACTACAGTCAGGTACACTGCTTCATCAGCTTTAACCGTGATGCTGATATTATGAGACTTTTTATGACTTCCCAGGCCGGTGTTCTGTACTGAAAACGTATGCTGTCCCTCAGGCAGGGTATGTATAGAATATCGCTGGTTATGCAGCTTACAGATGAGTTGGTCGTCTGCGAAAATATTAAACGGAATGGCAGCACCCGTCATGCCCATAGATCGGATAACATAAACCGTACCTGTATTTACGGAAGGTTGTTGAGCGGGGGCATGTAAACAAAATGCCAGCAATGCCCCTGCCAGTAATATAGCTTTTCTGAAATGCATGTGAATTATTTTTGGAGGATGAATGAAATTTTAAATAAATATACTACACTCATTGTTAGGAATTAATAACTTTGAACAACAATATATTACCTTCTATACATTACTTTATTACCTCATCAATCTGCTTTATATGAAAATAGTGGCTACTCTGTTATGCTGTGTTGCTTTGTCTATCCAGGGCTCAGGACAAAAACAGCTTGTCCTGGATGCATTCAAAAATCATGGACTGGATCCTGCAATCCTGGAACCTCAGTCTGTGCAAACTCCCGAAAGCTGTTCCTATGACCTTAAGGTGACTACGATCAGTACTGGAAAGGAGAAAGTGGTTACCGCGCATCATGATGCAGACAAAACCGGAGATGATCGCTGGAGTGTACAGACCGTTAACGGTAAGTCCCCGAACAATGCTGCAATTAAGGCGTTCCGGAAAGAGCACGGGCAACCCGTCAGACCCTCTACCGGCATCGATGAGGCTACACTGCGAATAGATAAAGAAACCCCGACGCAACTGCTGATCAGCTATAAAGTACGGACGGCGGAACTCCCTTCTGAAGCGGCTTTCCTTAAAAACTGCCGGATACATCTTACGATCAACCTGGAGACCAAGCGACTGGAACAAATGCAGACACTGAACGAAGAGCCAGTGAAGATCAAAATTTTTACCGCCGAAAAACTGGACCTGACTGTCAGCTATCGATATGATGAAGCACTGCATAAATATGTTTCTGTCCGCGAAGACCTGAACTTGTTAATCAAGTTACTGGGACAGTTTAGTCCCATAGAAACCATTTCTGAATACAGCAATTTTTCGTCGTGTAAATAGCCATACTTCTTTATAATCTAATGTATGCTCCCGGTGCTGCATCAGCACCGGGAGCATACATATTACTCAGCTTTTTTCTTATCCACCTGTGTACTATCCAGTGCACCATCTATACGTTTGTATGTTCCTTTTAAAGTTGCCCCGCCGGAGCAGTAAAAGCTCAGGGTACCTTCATCCTTATCTGTTTCAGGAGTGATTGCCAGACTGGTATCGCTGAATGTAAACAAAATGGAACCATAAGGTAAGGTAGCTTTGTATACTCCGTTTCCTATGGACTGGGCCTCTGCATCCATAGTGCAGGTTGGTTTTTTCCGGTCAGCACGGGAGCGTACGCTTACCATAATTCCGTTCCTGGTATTTGTTCTTACCTGTACGCCCACCCAGTCATATCCCTTTGCTCTGTTATAATAGTCAGGAGAGACATAATTGCCCTCAACTACTGCACTTTCAGGTTTGTGCTGCGCTGTTATCGTATCTGTCCCGACAGGAGGCGCATCCTGTATTTCTTGTGTTTTATAATCATTACAGGCATTAAGGGCCAGTAGAAGGCATCCCCCGCATAAGTGATAAATCCAGCGCATAAGTTTCTTTTATTTTTGATTATTACATTTCTGTGCTGCGGCCATTCCGTCAAGGGATAGATCCATAGCCTTCTTCGCCTCTTTGCGTATATCTTTCAGTACTGTAGCCTTCTTGGCCCTCTTACCAAAGGCATACGCTTCCAGCACGTATGTTTCTGCAATCGGGCAATCACATTGTGGGGCATAGGCCGCAGCCTGTTTGGCCTGATCCATTCCTTTGTCAATACTCTTTTGTGCTACACCAATTTCATTGGCTTTAACCGCCTCTTTGAATTTCAGGTAAGCCAGTTCAGCGTAGGTAACTACCATCATACAATTACTGCCCGTAGCAGCTTTTACCGGCAGGTGCTGCATCATGAGCGAGGTACATGATACTGCTACAACGCCGGCGATCCATCGTTTTCCTAGATTCATCATAACAAATTTTAAAGGTGAATAATGTTAGTGTAGAGATTGAAGGTTAGTCCAGCTGTTTGCCAGTACAGTCATTGGCGTAAACAGTTATCAATCCATAAAAAAACTGGCTGTTACCATCTGTAACTGTATAGCTATAGGTGCCGGATGCCAGTTCAAAACTTGCCGTACCCTGTGTATTATTACAATCGGGTAATGATGGCCAGGAAAGGATTATGGGTTTTGATGTTCCCTCTATAGTGACGTTCATATAACCTCCATGTGCAGAAAGATTATTGGTCCAGAAAGTAATGCTTCCATTACTTTCTTCTTCTTCTTTTTTATCACAGGAACTCAGGAGTGTCAGTGCAATGCAAAAAGATAAGACTGTCTGATACCGTTTATAATGCATAATGTAATATTTACTGATGAATAATACTTCAGCCGGATTAATCCTTACCCACATTATCTGCAGCAATCCCTTCTGTTCATTCAGAATGAGATAACAGAAACAAATATACAACTAATGAGCAATTAACTCTCTATGTATAGAATAAAAAATACTATGGTTTAAATGCCAGAGTGTATCATGATGCGCTTATAAAAACATCAACATATAATTAACTGCGTGTCCGCTTAAAGGAAGCAAAGTATAGCATTATGATTTAAGTAGCCAATTTATATCTGTTGCTACCTTTTGCCTTGATGCAAAAGGAGCGCCAAAAAATTAAGGCTGTATACATCCCTGGCTAAAAATCAATGTGTCGGTCGGCCGCAAACCAGAACGCTGCACTCAGACTGTGGTTTGCAACTTTATCGACCGAGCTAATGATTTTATTAACGCCGGATGTATAAGGCCATTTCGAGCGATCTATACAGTACGGATCGCTTGTGGTTTTCATTACAGCGAATGACATGAACTGCATATAGGGAATTTAATTTTTTTTGATTGTTTAAATCAATTAATCGTAATATTGCAATTAAGCGATAATTTTAATCTTTAAAAATTTATCTATGAAACTTTCAGAAATTAAAACAATCCTTGCAACTGCAGGAAGCGTAAATTTTCAATTGCCAGATGGTACCCTGGTACCAGAGCATTTTCATGTAACCGAAGTGGGTGTAATCACTAAAGATTTTATTGATTGCGGGGGAACTGTCCGCCATGAGAAAGTGGCGAACTTTCAGCTTTGGGATGCCAATGATTATGAACATCGTTTGAAGGCAGGTAAGCTGCTCAGTATTATTGCCCTCTCCGAAAAGGTGCTGGGGATGGAGGATCTGGAAATTGAAGTGGAATACCAGGCTGAAACTATTGGCAAGTATGATCTGGGTTTTGATGGAGTTCATTTCCAGTTATTGGCTAAACAGACTGCTTGTCTTGCTATGGATAAATGTGGTGTGCCAGAGAAAAAGACAAAATTGAACCTGTCGGAACTTCCCGTATCCGGACAGAATAGCTGCACACCGGGCGGGGGCTGCTGCTAGCCTCATCTGATAGAATACTGCATCATAAAAGAAGCTGTAAAATCATATAAAATGAAAAAAATATTAGTACTCTGTACCGGCAACAGTTGCCGTAGTCAGATCGCAGAAGGATATTTAAGGCACTTTGCCGGCGACAAGGCACTGGTGTATAGTGCCGGAGTAGAAACCCATGGTGTCAATCCCAAAGCTATTGCAATTATGGCAGAAGATGGAATAGATATCTCAGGGCATACTTCCAACAACATTACCGAATACCAGGGTGTAGACTTTGATTATGTCATCACTGTATGCGATCATGCCAAAGAGCGTTGTCCCTTCTTCCCCTCAAATGCGAAAAAGTTTCATGAAAACTTTACAGATCCGGCTAAGGCAACCGGCACTGAGGAGGAGATCAATGAGGCTTTTCGTGCGGTAAGAAATACCATTAAACAATATGCACAGCAATTCGTAACAGATAACCTTAAGTAAATGTCAGCAGATCATTGTGCTCCCGCGCACGAACGCAAAAAACTTAGTTTCCTGGACCGGTATCTTACCCTCTGGATCTTTCTGGCCATGGCAGCAGGGGTGGGCATCGGTTACTTTGTCCCTTCCTCTGCTTCTTTTATCAATTCTTTTTCCAGCGGCACCACCAATGTTCCTCTGGCGATCGGGCTGATGCTGATGATGTACCCTCCATTGGCCAAGGTACGTTATGAGCAAATGGGCAAAGTATTTAAAAACATTAAGGTGCTGGGTACTTCTCTTGTTCTGAACTGGATCGTTGGCCCGATCCTGATGTTCATCCTGGCGATCGTATTTATGAAAGGTTATCCCGAATATATGACCGGATTAATACTGATCGGGCTGGCCCGCTGTATCGCCATGGTCGTGGTCTGGAATGAATTGGCTGAAGGTAACCGGGAATATGCTGCGGGACTGATTGCATTGAACAGCATCTTTCAGGTATTGTTATACAGTGTATATGCCTATATTTTTATTACTGTATTGCCACCATTCTTTGGTATAAAGGGATTGGAAGTAAATATTACTATTAGTGAAATAGCCAAAAGTGTAGGTATATACCTGGGTATTCCTTTTGCCGCAGGATTGATCAGTCGTTATGTACTGATCAGGCTGAAAGGATTAGATTGGTTTCAGCGTACATACGTTCCTTTTATTTCGCCAATAACCCTTATTGCACTCTTATTCACTATTGTGGTCATGTTCAGCCTTAAGGGAGAATTGATTGTACAAATACCTATGGATGTGGTTCGAATTGCCATTCCGCTGGTTATCTATTTCATTATTATGTTTGTCGTAAGCTTTTTTGCCGGTAAACGTATGGGTGCTGATTATTCCAAAAGTGCATCCATTGCTTTTACTGCGGCCGGAAATAATTTTGAGCTGGCCATTGCAGTAGCTATAGGTGTATTTGGGATCAACAGCGGGCAGGCATTTGTAGGGGTAATCGGTCCATTGGTAGAAGTGCCAGCGCTGATTGCTCTTGTCAACCTGGCTTTATGGCTGAAGAAAAAATATTTCAATTCTTCTGTAGCGAAACAATAGCCATAGGACTCATCTTTACATAGCAGGTCATTATTTGAATGGATCCGGTTAAGTTATGGGCAATTCAAAAAGAGATAATAAAGGCCTCACAGTACTGTGAGGCCTTTTGCTTTTTATACTAATATTAGATAAACAATTCGGATAGGTTTTTTACATTAACTGATATCAGGAATCGTTACTACAATTTCCGTTCCCTCCTTATCCGATCTTATGTCAAGCTTTGCCTTAAGTGCCGTGCATCGTTCTTTGATACTGGTCAGGCCAATGCCCGATTTTGATCGGCTATCAAGTCCTCTGCCATTGTCTTTTATGCGGAAAACCAGGTTTTCGAATTCTTCATATATGAGCAGCATAACCTTAGTGGATTTTGCATGCTTGAGCACATTGGTAATTGACTCTTGGATGATATACATTAATTCTATTTTTGTAGACAGCGGTAAGGCATTCAAATGGTATTCATCAATTGAGATCTCTTTCTGAAATATTTCGTCCGGCAATGCATTGCTGATAATGCCGCTTATTTTAGCAGCATAAGCCGTATCCTCTTTGATTTTGTACCAGTCATGACTTTTACTCCGGGTTGTCTCGTAGGCATTGTTTGTGAGTTCGTTTATTTTAGTAAGAACGTTCAGGGCGCCGGGTTTGTCAAAATCGGCAATGGCTATTTCACTGAGTATTTTAAGGTGTGCCAGTTGGTTTGCCAGGCCATCATGCAGTTCCAGCCCCAGCTTTTTCTTTTCTAATTGCTGCTCTATTCTGTTCCTTTCTTCCAGTTCTGCTATTTGTAATGCAGTCGCCCTGTTTAAGCCATCAATAGACTGCTTTGCCTTTCTTTCTCTGGCTTTGCCACGATAGTATAACAATGCGATGATGGATATGAGCACTATGGCACCGAGTGCGGCGATGGCGCTTAATTTTCGCTTTTCTGCAATGAGCAGGGTTGCCTCTTCTTTTTTATCTTCTGCAAGTGTCTGGGCATACATGTTTTCAGAGATCTCTACCGTTTTTCTTTTTAAAAGCGTATCCGTTTTCTGAAAAATGGTCTGCATAGTGTGGAATGCACTTTTATAGTCGCCGGAGAGGGCTTGTATGTGACTTCTGCTTTTGAGCAAAGCAAGGTCGTCTTCGATAAAATCAACACCAGCAAGGTGTTCTGCTATTTCCTGATATTTTTTTGCACTGTCTATGTTTTTAACGGATATATATACATCCAGTAATTGGCCGGTAACATTTTGTAATAACTGTTTTTGAAGGATGATTTGCCTGGTCTGGTTTGGGTCCATCGGGAGGCTTGCATAAGCTCTTAGCTCTTTTAATACCTTTTCTGCCGAATCTGTTTTCTGCTGCTGCCTGTAGCCAAAGCATTGTGCAGCCCTAAAGAATGCATAGCACATCTCCTTGTCCCAAAGCGAAAGGTCCTTCATATTGATGAAACTGTTGTACGTCTGACCGGCCATATGGATCAGGTGCAATAGTCTGACGGAATCGTTTAGCTCAAAAAAAACAGGCGCCATTTGGTAAAAGAGAAACTGATCGGACTGCGGATCACCTTTATAGGTTCCGTTCGCAATTTTGTTGGGTATATTATAATAATAAGAGGAGTCTTTCTCAAAAACAGCCGCAGCATTACGTACATCCTCGGCCGCAATAAAAAGCTGCATTTTGATCACATTGCGGTAGTGACCGGGATCATTAGTTCCGGGCTCCTTTACAAACTTCTCTACGTAATACAATACTTTGCCACTTTGCCCATTGACTTTCGCATTAGAAATTAAGAAGTGGTAATATCTTCTGCGGCGCATTTTTGTCGGATCGTTTTTCCAGACCAGTTCTTTATAAGTGTATAAATACTCTTTTAGATGAGGGTTTGCAACATCTGTCAGGGCAAGGCTGTCCACCATGTCCAGGTATCGGGTCGATGTTATGGCCCCTTTTTTATAAGCCTGGTTGATTCTTTGCCAATGCTTATCGTATACATTTTCCTGCTGTGCATACATTCCGGAAGGGAGACAGCAGGCGAATGTAAACATACACAGTACCCAGAGCAGCATGCTATTATATTTCATAAAATATTGCTGTATTAATGTGTTTTGTAACAGGCTAGATGATCTTATGCTCATAGGCATATTTCACCAGGCCGGCTGAGGTATGAATACCCAGTTTATTCATAATACTTCTGCGATGGGCAGAGACCGTGTGTGGGCTAATATGCAGGATTGAAGCCATTTTATCAGTATTGTGTCCGGCGGCAATCAGGCGCAGCAGGCCCAGTTCCTTAGGGGTTAAACCCGATTCTTTTTCGAAAAACATGCTGGATACCAAACGCCCGCTCAGGTCGCTGCTGATATAAGTCTGGCCTTTATATGTTTTTTCTAATGCCATTTTGAACTCGGAGAAGTTAGTGCCTTTGCTCATATACCCGTTTACATTATAGCTGAAGAATTTCCGGACCGTATCTGTGTCAATCACGCTGGTAAGCATGATAATAATCAGATCAGGATAGTTTTTACGGCAGTACACCACAAACTCTTCTATATTGTCGCCGGGCACCATCACATCACAAAGCAGAAAGTCGTATGTACTAATCTTCAGTGCAGCCTTGGCCAGATCTACCTGGGCATAAGCATTGATCTCCGCAGTCGGGATAATTCGCTTTAATAACTCGATTAAACCTTCCGTTAAAAGTAAGTGATCATCTAATATAATGACCTTCAATTCATTAAGCTTGCTAAAGAAATCTGTCATCTGTTTTTACAAAGATTTATTGATTTTAAGAATATGGAAATAGCATAATATAAGTATATGTCTACTAGTATTATGGTATAAAATATACAAAATCGGGGGATTAAAAGTTTTTTTCTGGCCCGATAATTTTGTACCCGTATAGAAGAGATAAGTGATTTGCAGGACTTGTTACTATAACGAAGAGCTAGTAACTGTCCTAAAGTTACCCAAAAAAGGTAATTACTGCAAATATTCATTAATTATTAAATGAGCAGATTTAAATGAGCAATTTTATGAAACACAGGTTTGAGCCAGTCCTGATGGCTCAGACGATTAGAGGTATATCCTTAAAGTCAGGAATCGTACTATGGTCTGTATTATGTGCTATGCTGACTATTCCTTTCCAAAAAACATATGCAGTGGTTCCATGCGCCACTACGGAACTAATGGCCGATACGAGGTTTATTTTTACAAACATTCCCAGCGGTACCGTTAGTGTAACATCACTCAACTTTAATGGCTGGGTGGGTTCCGGGACTGGGATCATTGATGTGGGGCCTAATAATACCTATATCCATGACAATTCTAATACGCAGACATTTACCCATGCTTTTACAGGTGTAAATCCATTGGGTTCAGGTGCAGTGGTGACTATAAGCCTTGGTATCAGAAACGGGCTTGCAGGTGTTCCTACTATTAATAATTACGGTAAAGCAAGTGTACTCTCCATTAAGTATGGAGGGGTTACTTATGCGACCGTTACCACAGATGGTACTACCGCGACTGACGGACACATTGCAACAGTTAATTATTTGAATAGTGCGACAGGGAGCGTCGCCAATGGATACACTTTTGATTATGGTGTAAGTCCACAGGGTTTTGGAATCATAAACTTAGCCAACTGGCAGATCTTCTTGCCCTCCTCTGTACCCAATAATAGTAACCTCGTCATGGAGTTTGACCCGGGCGGCACCTCATCGGGCGATGCCGCAGATGACTTCTCCATCTTCGCCGTAAGCTTAACGGCATGTCCGATCACTATTTCGGGTCATGTGTATGACGATGCAAACGGGCTGCAGGGCACACCGGTTAATACTGTAGATGGTACCGGCACTAATGCCGGAGGCCTAAATGCCGTTTTATATGATGTTACGACCGGAATGGTAGTGGCAACGGTACCAGTAAATGCCAATGGTACGTACAGCTTTAGTGCAAAAGCAGAAAATAATTATAGTGTATACATTACTACTAATACAGTTACCGCAGGACAAACATCGGTACCGGTTATAGCCTTGCCGGCGGGCTGGGGAAACACAGGCGAGCAAAACTGTGTGGCTAGCGCAGGCTGTACCGGTAACGATGGTACCCCGGATGCAATACTGTCTTTAGGTACCGTATCAGGTAACATTACCCAGGCCAATTTTGGTATAGAGCAACTACCAACGGCGACCGCAAAATCATTTACAGTATCATCAAGTGCTTTTGCAAGTATACCAACGGCGGGTTATCCGATTGTCGCGGGCTATGTGTCTATTGCCACATCCAGTACAAGCCTGACGGGGTATAATAATACCGGTGGGCGACTGTCTGGTAGTGATCCAGAAGATTGCCTTGCTGCGAATACCTGTAATACAGGCAAAACCTTCACCGTAGGAACAATTAACAGCAATACGAAACTGTATTACAATTTTGGTGCGGGGCCAGTACTGCTTACCAGCAATACGGTAATCAGTAACTATGATCCTACAAAACTGGTGATCTATGGACAGGTCGGCAGCGGCATTTCGGGCAGTCCGGTTGGATTTACCTATTCCATTACAGATGCAGCCGGAAAAACGAGTCCATTTGTTCCTTATACCATAACCACATCAACGCCATTACCGGTATCACTCTTATCCTTTGCAGCAACTGCAGAGGATTGTAAAACGATGCTGAACTGGGTAACGGCTCATGAGCAAAGCCTCCGTCATTTTGAAGTAGAGTGGAGTGCTGATGGAAATAATTTCTATAAAGAGGGCATTGTATTATCTGCTAAAAACAGTCTTCAACATACGTATTATTTCAAATGTGCACCGCAATTGACAAGCAGCTATTACAGGTTGAGAATGGTAGACGAAGATGGTACATATACCTTTAGTAATACCCTCAAAACAGGAGCTCCATGTAGCAATAATGGGAATGTGAGCATCTATCCGAATCCGGTAACAGACAGGCTACACATCACGAATCTTCCTAATGAAGCAATCATTAAAATCTTCGGAATAACGGGTCAGTTGATACTGCAACAAAAGGCAGCAGGAAGTAATGAACTGCTGGACCTGAGTCGCCTGGCCGCCGGTACCTATCAGGTTATTGTTACCGATGGTGCTGAACAAATCATCCATATTAAACTGGTAAAAGCAGGATCGTGAGTTGAGTGTTTTTATTCAATGTGGCTGGCTAGAGTAATAGTCAGCTACATTTTCACACTGTTACATTGTGTTTAGTCAATAGTACTAAATGCGATCCTTCCCTATTTATTCATAAACTGAAAAATACCTTGAAATGAACGTAAAACAAAATTGCACTATGCTGATGGCAGGCTTTTTCCTCCTGCTTTCATTAACCGGTATGACCGGCAGTTATGCCCAATGCCCTGCAAGTATCAGTATCAGCTCAGTAAATGTCACCGCAGCATCCTGTCCGTCGAACGGCAGCTTCACGATTAATGCTACAGCTGGTACGGGCGCTACCTATCAGATCACCAGTGGTCCCTTAGGTTACCCTACTTCGGCACAGAATAACAATACTTTTCTGGGCTTATTACCTGGATCTTATACCGTCAAAGTAGCTTGTCAGGCAGATCCCGGTATATTTGCAACGACAAACCTCACTATTCCCAATACCTATACGCAGGTAGCAGCCAGTTCTGTAGTAACCAATGTATGTAGTGGCAGTGCCCCGGGTGGTACTATAACGACCTCTGCAACTGGAAGCAGTGCCCCGTTTACATATGCCTATTGGCAGGGTGATCCTGCGGCTGCAGATGGAACCTTAACCTACACTACGGCCAACACTTTTACGGCTCCTGCTTTTGGTACTTATAATGTACGTACCAAAGATGCCTGTGGGGTATTTGTAACCCAACAGGTAACGGTAGCAAATCCCTACCCGGATGTGTGTATCAGTCAATTTTATCTGGATTTTGGAAATTTAACCTGTGCTCAGTTACAGGATTCTATTTTCGCAGATTTTTACATGGGGCCTACAGGGACTACGACATTCGCTACGTTTCCATCGGCAGGTATTGATCTGGATATTTACGAGAATGCTGGTACCTGTGCCAGTCCCGTTCAAGGTACATTTGTAAGAACATATCATTACGACAATACTTCATACGATAATACGATCAAAATACCGAACGGTAAAAACCTGCTCCTGGTAATGCGCACACCTTGCGGCATAGCATGTACTTATTGTTATACTTACAGTGCCGGAAATACGCAGTTTCTCCAGAATACCTTTATGATTTCAAAAGGCTGTGTTGCACCTGGCAACCCTGTAACTCATTCAATTAGTGTAAATGTTAACCGATATTACGTCTTCCCGGTAACCTGGGTCATAAAAAACAGTTCAAATGTAGTTGTAGGTACCTTTACAGCGAATAGCCTGGCAGATCTTCCTCATAGTTTTGACGGACTGCCTTCAGATATTTATACCTCGACTGCTACGGACGCATGTACTAATAGTAATGTGCTGACATTGACGCCGCCATCAGGACCGCCAGATCAGGCAGCTGTAACTTTTACTGCTTCCTTTGCAGGTTGCTCCAGTATTGAAGGGCAAACCACTTTGGGAATAATAATAGGGGGTACAATGGCAAACTTAAGTAATGTCGTACCTACTATAATTGCGCCAAGTCCAAATAATGTTGGTGTAGCAGGTACGCCGGTAGGGTCCAGTACTTTTCATTGGGCAAATGTAATACCAGGTGCCACTTATTATATTAATATAGATAACGGTTGCGGACAATTAGATACGGTGACTGTGACCGTACCGTCTGGTTCAGGCAGTAGCCTCATCCAACATACCAATGCATCTGTACAACAGCTTTGCGGAGGTACCGGAGATATTATTGTTGAGGCTGCCTACAATGGATACGGAGCATTCGGTTATACCATCACGAACAGTGCGAATGCCGTTGTAGGAACGGGTTCTGCACCTGGCGGAACCTATAGTAACCTGCCTGCAGGAACCTACACTGTTACAACCAATGTGTTCGGTTGCGGCCCTTATGCTTATTCATCACAGGTCAATGTATTGCCTGCAGGTTCAGGGCCCCAGATCCTCAAAAAACTTGGTGTGGTTTGTGAAAGTGCAGCGGGTACCCCGCTCACAACCGGCAGTGCGATATTTTCATTTATAGGAGCAGGACCACTGAAGGTAGACTATAAAAAAACTTCGCAGCCCGATGCAAGCTATGTGAACCTGACCAATAACTCTGACGGAAGTGAGACGATAACAGGCCTGGCGGCAGATACCTCTTACACTGTAAGGATAACTGATAATTGTGGTGCAGCAACTGTTACAGAAATGACTATCGGTCAACTCAGCCAGCTGCATACTGTAAATACGATGCAACCTTGTGTAGGAAGTCCATATACACTTAGCGTGCCTGATATGGTAGATGCTACCTATACATGGATGAAGAATGGCACCCTTATCTCTACCAATAGAGAGATTATTTTCCCGAGTTATACTGCCGGAGATAATGGTACTTATGTGTGTACTGTAGTCATTGCGGGTGGCTGTGTTACACGTAATGTGACTGTTACTTTAAATTCCACACTTTGTAATACACCCTTACCTGTAGGCCTCCTGTCCTTTGCTGCAACTACTGCAGATTGTAATACTGAACTGAACTGGATAACAGCTCATGAGCAAAACCTAAATCGTTTTGAAATAGAGAGCAGTACAAATGGCATCGATTTTTATAAAGAAGGTGTAGTGATGGCTACCCGAAAAAGCACTGGGAATAACTATCATTTCAATTGTGCACCACAATCGACCACCACCTATTACAGGTTGAGAATGGTAGATGAAGATGGGGCATATACATTGAGCAATACCCTTAAAACAGGTGCTCCATGTAACAATAACCGGAATATAAGTATATACCCTAACCCTGCAAAGGATAAGGTACAGATTGCCAATCTGCATAAAGGAGAAACCATTAAAATATTGGGAATGACAGGTCAGTTAATACTGCAACAAAAGGCTACCGGAAGTAATGAATTACTGAACCTGAGTGGTCTGGCAGCCGGTACTTATCAGGTCGTTATTGCCGATGGTACAGAACAAGTCATCAATATTAAATTGGTAAAAGCAGGGATGTAGGTGATTAATCATACTATCCATAGATACAGCAAGACAATAAATATATTAATCTCTCTTCATAACACTCTTCATTAGCTCTCTCTTAAATCATGGACTAAACAGATTTTTGGTTAATCTATGGGGGGAATGGCCGGCTATTTTTATAGCTGGCTTTTTTGTTTTGAAAGTAATGTGCATGTACTCTTTTAAAAGTTCAAATCACAGTACGGAATGTCTTTACTACTGTTTATCTGACGAGAATTAAGGTTGTAAATGTTAAAGTATCTTTTTAAATCAGATGTATGTTGGTGATTTACATATCTTTGCTGCCAAGATTTTTGTCCCGCTGTTAGTATTTAAGAGTGTTTACAGCATACAAACTAAGCAAAAATCTTTGGGCATAGCCAGCTGGCTATGCCCTTTATATTACCCCTAACATAGAGGAAAGCATTGAGCCTTCATTTAGTATTTATTCGACTTAATTCTCTTATTTGTGTAATTGCATTTAAATATAATTGCTGTAGATAATTGCGGGTATTTAATTTATTGCTCCTGATTAACCTTCGTTAATCTGTAAAAAATAATTATGTTTTACCTATTTGTGTGAAATATTATTTCTAATGGCTACCTTTACCCTGAAACAATTAACCACTAGCAAATTATGAAACAAAAGTTTATCCTTTTGTCAGCCTTAGCCGGGCTGACATTTTCCGCCGCGCGCGCGCAGGTAGGTATCGGAACCCCAACTCCTAACGCCACTGCCGCATTAGACATTCAATCCACAACAAGAGGTCTGCTGATTCCTCGTATGACCGCAGCACAGCGTGTTGCAATTTCATCTCCCGCACAAGGTCTGATGGTGTATCAAACAGATGCACCTATCGGCCTGTGGTCGTACGTTAACTCATCATGGCTGCGCATGACCACTACTGCCGATGCAGGAGCTTCCACACTGGCCTCCGGATTTGCTGCCAATACTTCTGGTTCTGTAATAGCTGTACTGTTAGGAGGTACAGATGTTGCGCTGCCTAATGCACAGAATTTAGGTGCCGGTATCAGCGTAAATGGAGCCAATAGCATTTTTACCGTAGCCAATGCCGGCCGCTATCGCATCAGCTATAATATAAACCTGACCGCTGGCCTGTTACTGAGCACACGTATCCTGGTGAACGGAACAGAAGTGACTGCGATGACCAATAGTCCGGTATTGTCTCTGAGCAACTTCCGTGCAGAAGGTATTGTAACCCTTACTGCAGGTAGTACTGTTCAGTTACAGATGTTTGGTCTGTTAGGTGCAGCTACCTTGAGCTCCGGACAAGGTGCAGCACTGACGATTCAGCAACTGTAATGCTTGTATTATTCAATCCTTAAACACTTCTAACTATGCATAATAAAATATGCGCCCTGCTTCTGGCAGCCGCCCTGCCTGCTTCCTTGCAGGCACAGGTAGGCGTTCAGACATCGGGCATGACAATATTGAGTGGTACAACCTTCAGTGCAGATGAACTGGTGTTGGTTCCTTCTTCGGATCTGACCCTTACATCAACTGTACTGACCAGGACAGCCACGCCTGTTGTCGGTACCAGCGGTGCTACCAGTATCGGAAGGGTATTTAACTTTTCCAGTCCGGTGGTATATACTGGTAATGCCGGCTTCTTTTATAATATTTCAGAACTGGGCACGAATACAGAAGCCTTAATGCAGGTTGCCTTTACTACCGCTGCGCCGGGCTCTTCCTGGACACAGTGGACCACTACAACCGGTAGTACTGTTAATACTGTCTCTGGCTTTATCAGTCAGGATTTTACCGGAACTACGCTTGGCCGTGTAACCAGTACCTCCAGTGCCTTACCATTGCCATTGCAGCTGCTTGCATTCAGTGCAGAAAAGGGCAAAGCGCGTACAGCGGTAATCAGCTGGACGGTAAGCGAAGAAGGGTTCGTGCCGGTTTACCAGGTAGAGCGCAGCCTTGACGGCCGTACTTTTGAGCCGATCGATTCGCAGAAAGGTATCGGTAATGGTACGCAACAATATACTGTTACAGATGCCAGCCCGGTAGCGGGTAATAACTACTACCGTTTACTGCTGACCGACGAAAATGGCGGTCGTACCTACAGTAATATATCCGTATTGCAGTTTGGTAAAGCTGATGTGGCATCTGTTGCACCAAACCCGTTCGATCAGTCTTTTGTAGTATCGGCCCCGGATGCTGCCCTGGTGGGAACTACAGCAGTATTGACCGATCTGTCCGGAAAGGTTATGAGCCTGATTACGGTAAGTAATCGTACCGTTCAGGTAAATGCTGCCGGACTGGCTTCCGGTCTGTATATCCTCACTTTTGAAAACGGTACTGCGATCAAAATACTCAAAAAATAAAGCCTGTACTTTTTATCTTAATGGCACTGCTGCAGAGCAGTGCCATTTTTATGCCGACATGCGGGCAGATGTCAAAATATTTTTGTTATTCTGAATCTTATCCAATACCTTTGCAATCCACTTTTTTACGGTGCGAGCCCAGATGGCGGAATTGGTAGACGCGCTAGACTCAAAATCTTGTTTCGGCAACGGAGTGCAGGTTCGATTCCTGTTCTGGGCACCAAAAGTAATTTGAAAGAATTATTTTAATCAAAAAAGGGAAGCATAGCTCAGCTGGTTCAGAGCATCTCGTTTACACCGAGAGGGTCCGCGGTTCGAATCCGTGTGCTTCCACACCCAGGCAGATAGATTTCTATCTGCCTTTTTTTATGCCCGCTATATTGCAGACCATGTTGCGCTTGGCGACTGTGCTGCTTTTTCCTATTTTCGTTTCTTAAACCGGATTATTCTTGAAACAGATTTACCTTATCCATGCACATAATCACCTCGAGTATCTTAACTACCTGATCGACTGCCTGTCCGGTCCGCAGTCAGTGGTGTATGTCAATATAGATAAGAAGTCTGCTATAGATTGCCGTAAAATCAACCCTAAGGCGGTACAGGTTAAAGAACGCGTATCGATCAACTGGGGTGGCTGGTCTCAATGCGAAGCGACCATCAATTCGCTGAGGCAGATCAATGCCGAGCAAGCACAGTATGGTCATATTATCTTCCTGTCCGGACAGGATCTGCCGGTGTATACCACAGCAGAGATCGCACAGCGTCTGCAGCCCGGGCAGCAGTATATCGATTATAATAGCATTGATGAAGACTGGCCTGAGGTGAAGAAAAGAGTAGGGCACTTTCACCGCAGCGAACTGACGCGCTTGTATATTCGCCGCAAAGGGCTTGCCGGTCTGGCAGGTAAGGTATTGTATAAAAGCGTTTACTACCTGGTCAATGGTACCTACCGTATATTTAAGGGACGCTGGCGTGTACTGCCTTTGGGGCTTAAGGCCTATGGCGGATCACAATGGTGGATGCTGGATCAGGATTGTATTAATTATATACTGCGCTATATAGATCAGCATCCAGAACTGATCCGGTTTTTCCGCACCACATTTTGTGCAGACGAACTTTTTTTTCAAACCATCATTCTCAACAGTGCATTCAGGGATCAGGTAAAACCGATACTGCGTTATATAGATTGGGCCAATTCTCCCGATGGTAAGAGTCCTAAAGTGCTGGACCGGGAAGATTATGAAGCGATAAAGACTTCAGGAGCCTTACTTTGTCGTAAAGTAGACCCAGTAAAGAGCCTGGCACTAATTAACCATATGGCACATGAGAATAATTGGCCACAATTTAATGCAGATCAGATTTAAAAATTGTAGTAAAAAATTTGGTTGTTCGGATTTCAGACTTTACCTTTGCAATCCATTCGTGAAAACAGTATGGCAACATACAGTTTTACAAGGAAGCATAGCTCAGCTGGTTCAGAGCATCTCGTTTACACCGAGAGGGTCCGCGGTTCGAATCCGTGTGCTTCCACTACTTTCTTTTATTTCAGGAAGCATAGCTCAGCTGGTTCAGAGCATCTCGTTTACACCGAGAGGGTCCGCGGTTCGAATCCGTGTGCTTCCACTATATTTTTTCACCCTGCATGTTGTAGGGTTTTTTTATGCCTGTATTTTTCTGCATCAGCGGCTTGTGTCCCAGCTGTAAATGCTGTAACTTGGTAGCCCCAATCAGCAAACCATCATGAAGCAGGAGCAATACGAAGTGTATAAATATTCGGAAGATGAAGTGCGCAGCAACATTGCGCGGTATGTATACCTGGACAATCCTGAAAGTTATCCCTTCGACCATCATCACGGACATGAGTACAATGAGATTATGGTCTTCCTGAAAGGCGGTGGTACACATAATATCAGCTTTAAAGATTACCGCATCGAAGACCAGTCGATACACCTTATTGCCGCACGTGATCTGCATTGGGTAGAGCGCAGTATGCATTCTGAAGGATTTGCCATTGTATACAAAAATCAGTTGCTGGACAAGCTTTCCATCCTGAACCCCGAAATAGACTTCCAGGATATATTTAATTGCTCCCGCATTATCAATCTCAATGAAGAAGACCAGGGAAAATTTGCCATGCTCTTCCGCGAAATGCAGGTCAATAAAGAAGATAAACTGTATATGCTGCAGCTCATCGGTGCTTTCCTGACCAGGATCGCAACCGTTTTTCATAACGCACCATGTACTTTACGTACCAATGACCCTTTGCTGAAGCAGGTCGTATCATTAATCCATAAACATTTTAAAGAGCGCTGGACACCGGATCAGTATGCCGCAGCTTTGCATGTGACCGCCAGGACATTGCAGAATCGTATCAAACAAGCTTCCGGCAAAAGCCTCAGGCAATTGGAGCAGGAGCGCTTAGTGAAAGAGGCCCGGCAATTGCTGATGACATCCGGTATGTCTGTCCATGAAATTGCCATGGAACTGGGTTTTAAAGAAACGGCGCACTTCAGTAACTGGTTTAAAACACAGTCGGGACAAAGTCCTTCGGAGTATAAGGCCTGATGTGTTTTTTTGCAACTTTATTACAGTGATTTGCAAACATGGTAAACCTATACTGCGGAACTTTGTAGGAGTAATTATAACCCTATAAAATTCAGCGATCATGAAAAAGTTATGTCTCATCCTTTTATCCGGGATGCTCGCGCTTAATGCAAATGCCCAATGGGTAATGCGATCTCCTTCCTTAACCAGTGGTATTACCGATCTGAATGTGCTCAACCAGGATACCATCTTTGCCAGTTCTGCAGAAAGTATGGGATTGCTGAAATCCGTAAACGGCGGGCAGACTTGGGATACCGTTACCTTCGGAGCGACAACAGCACTTAAAGTACATTTTACCGACCGGCAGCATGGCTTCGTTGCGGGCTTTGCCTCCTTTCCCACAGGCCCGAGCTGCTTCAAGACCAGCGATTGCGGGCAGACATGGCAACCGATGTATGATACGATCAGTGCCGGTTCTTATTTTTACAAAATCCGCTTCCTGAACAAGGATACCGGTTTCATCAGTGACATGGGCGTACTGTCCCGTACTACAGATGGCGGTGCTACATTTACCCGCCAGGAGCTAGTGCCGGACTATCATTATATAACCAATATTTATTTCGTTAATCAGACCACGGGCTTCGTAAGCCTGGCACAGTATGGAAATGTCACCAACCTGGACCGCATCTTTAAAACGACCAATAGTGGTACAACCTGGACAGAAGTCTACAGTGATACTACAGAACCCCAGCAGGTATTTGTATATGATGGCATCAGCCAGATGCATTTCTCTGATGCACAGCATGGCTGGGCTATAGCTACCGGTATGCCCGGCAAAATATTGCGCACGACCAATGGCGGAAATAGCTGGACAGAACTGACCGGGCATAATTTTACAGATATGTCCCTTACCGATGTGCACTTCTCCAGCCCCACAGAAGGATATGTTGTATATGCACAGTCTATTTATAAAACAACGAATGGTGGCCAATCATGGACCAAACAGCTGACCAGTCCGCAGGATATGCTGGTGCTGGAATTAGAAATGCTGAACAGCCAGGTAGGCTTTGCCAGCGGACATGGATTGTTTAAAACTATTAATGGTGGTGCACCTACTTCATTAAGCAGCCTTCCGGCGGCCGAAGGCGGATTCCGCTTTTACCCCAATCCATCCCGTGATATAGTGTATATCCAGAATGAGCAGCAGCAAACTATTCACAGCCTGAGCCTTTATGATATGACCGGCAGAGAATGCAAACACTACGATCAGCAGATCCCTGCCTCACTTTCCCTGGCAGATATGGCCGACGGAGTATACTTTATGAGGATACAGACCAATAAGGACTTGTACACTGGTAAAATACAACTGATTAAGTAATATTAATATTGAAATCCATGTTTTAAAATTGTATATTTATCCCCGCGTTATGGCGGGGATATTACTTTTACAGATCAGGTTTTGAAACAAGTATGTAATGCTGGTTATTTCGGGTTCGTCTTACGAAAGGGAGCGGCTTATTTGTTTAGAATTAGAGGGTTTAAAATCCTCAGAATGAGCTGCTGAAAAGCATAAATCCCTACATAAGTGTAGAAATTAAATGACAATCCGTTTAAATATGAATTAAAACAGAATAAAATTTTATTTTTTGCTAATAGAGTTATACTTTTGCACCCAAATTGAAATATTACAATTCTTAATAATTAAATTTTAGATATGCCAAACGTTGGTAAAATTAAACAGATCATTGGTCCAGTTATTGACGTACATTTCAGTGCTGAAAATAAGTTGCCAGAAATTTTCAACGCCTTAGAATTAAAGCGCGAGAATGGAGACAAATTAGTTTTGGAAGTGCAACAGCACTTGGGAGAAGATAGCGTTCGTTGCGTAGCGATGGATGGTACAGAAGGTCTTGTACGCGGTATGGAGGTTGTAGATACCGGAAAAGCAATTGCAATGCCTACCGGCCCTCAGATCAATGGCCGTTTATTCAACGTAACTGGTGATGCGATCGACGGTCTGCCTCAGCCTGATAAAACTAATGCACGCCCGATCCATGCAAAACCGCCTAAATTTGAAGACTTAAGTACCTCAACAGAAATCCTGTTCACCGGTATTAAAGTAATCGATCTGATCGAACCTTATGCAAAAGGTGGTAAAATCGGTCTGTTCGGTGGTGCGGGTGTAGGTAAAACCGTATTGATCCAGGAGCTGATCAACAACATCGCTAAAGGACACGGTGGTTTATCAGTATTCGCCGGTGTAGGTGAGCGTACACGTGAAGGTAATGACCTGATGCGTGAGATGATCGAAGCTGGTATCGTTAAATATGGCGAAAAATTCCTCCACTCTATGGAAAAAGGTGGCTGGGATCTGGATGCTGTAGATATGGAAGGTCTGAAAGAATCTAAAGCAACATTCGTATTCGGTCAGATGAACGAGCCTCCAGGGGCACGTGCTCGTGTAGCATTATCTGGTCTGACTATGGCTGAATATTTCCGTGATGGTGAAGGCGATGGTAAAGGTAAAGATATCCTGTTCTTCGTTGATAACATCTTCCGTTTCACTCAGGCGGGTTCTGAGGTATCTGCCCTGTTAGGTCGTATGCCTTCAGCGGTAGGTTACCAACCAACCCTGGCTACTGAAATGGGTCTGATGCAAGAGCGTATCACTTCTACTAAAAACGGTTCAATTACCTCTGTACAGGCGGTATATGTACCTGCGGATGACTTAACGGATCCGGCTCCTGCGACTACTTTCGCCCACTTGGATGCTACTACCGTATTGTCTCGTAAAATTGCCGATCTGGGTATCTATCCTGCGGTAGATCCATTGGATTCTACTTCTCGTATCCTGTCTGCTGCTATCGTTGGTGATGCACACTATGATTGTGCTGAGCGTGTAAAACGTATCTTACAACGTTATAAAGAATTACAAGATATCATCGCGATCCTGGGTATGGATGAGCTGAGTGAAGAAGATAAACTGACAGTATCCCGTGCTCGTCGTGTACAACGTTTCTTATCTCAACCATTCCACGTAGCAGAGCAATTTACCGGTCTGCAAGGTGTACTGGTACCAATCGAAGAAACTATCCGTGGTTTCAACATGATCATGGACGGTGAAGTAGATGAGTATCCTGAAGCTGCATTCAACCTGGTAGGTACTATCGATGATGCAATCGCTAAAGGTAAAAAACTGTTGGAGCAAGCTAACGCTTAATGGTAAAGTAAAAGGTCGGTGCACATATTGACTTTTGAAATTTTAAACTTGATCAAATGCAATTAGACATATTAACGCCAGAACAAAAAATCTATAGCGGTGAAGTGTACGGTGTACAACTTCCCGGAGTAGAGGGTTCTTTCGAAATTCTGGAAAACCACGCTGCAATGGTTGCTGCGCTGGGTGAAGGGAAAATGAAAATTCTGAAAGATAAAACGAATACAGAATTATATACGATCAAAGGCGGTTTTGTAGAAGTACTGAATAACAAAGCAACTGTTTTGTTGGAAGGCGCAGCTACTGCTTAATTTACAGTATCGTAAACAATACAAAGAGAGGAAATCCTGTTACAGGGATATCCTCTCTTTCTTTTTTAAGGAAAATCAGGTTACTTACTAAGCAAAGTACTAGATTATCCGTCTTTATTAATACGGGAGCAGGAAGCTGCCCCCGATTCTATAATAGTAATCAGATCATGAAGAAAACAGGTATATTATTTTTATGTATAGCAACATCTTTACTTTCCTGTAGTAAAGATATGTTCCAGGATCCTGCACCAGTCAACCTGGACAATGGGACGTATGTAGGTACATTTCAGCGTCAGACACTGGCATCCAGCCTTCCGTCCGGGGTAACGCTTACTTTATCAAATGGCAACTGGACCGGGAGTTCATATATGCAGAAGTATCCTGCACTGTGCTCTGGTACATATACCACCAGTGGCAGCCAGGTACAATTTGAAGATACCTGCACCTGGAGCGCTGATTTTGACTGGAGCCTGAAGCTGGATGGCACTTATGAAATCACACAATACGACGATACCCTGGTGCTTACCCGCCAGCAGGGAAATACAACAGTTGATATCTACAAATTGAAAAAGCAATAAACACCAAACCATATTGTCACACACATCTAAACAATATCATCATGAAAGTTTCTAAAAAAGTATTAGGCGCCCTGGTGGTTGGGCTGGCCGTACAAGCAAGCAGCAGTTCCTGCGATAAGGCGCAAGCCAAGCCGGAAAAAGCTAAAAAGGTTGGGACTGAAAAGCCCGCCAATCAACAGCCGGACACAGCATATAACTGCCCGGCCTGTGGAATGGGATAAAAAATTACTATGAGCAGAAAGATTTTACCCACTATTGCTTGTAACCTGGATGCCGATATCTTGTCGGCATCCTTACCTTTATTAGAAGAGGGTATAGTCGGTGCATTGGAATGGTCTTTTGATGCCCTGTTCCGGCAGGATAATGTGATACCGGACTGGTTTCATGATTTGCTCACTGCATACAGCAATGAAGGGAGGCTCATTGGCCACGGGGTATTCTTCTCCCTTTTCTCTGGAAGACTGCTACCGGAGCAGGCAGCATGGTTGCAGCGTTTGAAACAGCTGACCCGACAATACCGTTTTGACCATATTACAGAGCACTTCGGTTTCATGACCGGAAGTGATTTTCATAAGGGAGCACCCATGAGTGTGCCTTATACCGCAGGTACAGTAGCCATAGGCCGCGATCGCCTGCAACGCATACAGGACGCCGCACAATGCCCGGTAGGGCTGGAGAATCTGGCATTTGCCTACAGCCTCGATGAGGTGAAACGACAAGGCGAATTCCTGGAGCAATTAATAGAACCGGTAAACGGTTTTATTATCCTTGATCTCCATAATGTCTACTGCCAGTTGCACAACTTTAATATACCATTTGAAGTCCTTATACAAGCCTATCCACTGGATCGGGTCAGAGAGATTCATATCTCCGGAGGTAGCTGGGAAACCGCTGTGACCGATCAAAGCCGCAGCATACGCAGAGATACACATGATGGCACCGTGCCGGAATCAGTATTTGTCCTGCTGGAACAAACCTTGCCATTGTGCCCGCAACTCAAGTATGTCGTTATGGAGCAGTTGGGTGCCGGTCTGCAAAGTGAAGTATCTAAAATCGGTTTCAGAAAAGATTTTCTGTGGATGAAGGAGCTCACGGAACAATTCTTGAATCATCATCCAGAGCCGGTTGCAATACCCAATAATTTTCTGCCGGAGCAAAGTGTGCCTCCGGGACAGGTCATCGAAGATGAGTACCTGTACGGAGAGCAGCAGATCCTGTCCTACATCCTGGAACACGCGGCAGGACATGTCGAGGCAATGGAGCAACTGCAGCATACCGCTTTGCGCAACAGCGTTTGGGGTATAGAAAAATGGCAGCCCGATATGCTCGAAACTGCCATGCGTATAGCCCGGAAATGGAAATAATTAAAGCCTGGTCAGGATCACAAAATCAGCCAGTGATTGATGTTCTGCTGCGGTATACTTATCTGCTCTGAAGCAGGAAATCGTATATACTTTCTTCTTTTTATTTTGCTGGATTACCCGGTATGCAGTACCCAGGTATCGGTCACTGTGAAAGCGTCCGTTCATATGCAGCACCACATTATTTTTCATAGCACGGGTAATGGAATAAGACATGGTCGCATCCCATAAATTCTGAGATTGATACAATTGCATATTAGGCACCGTATGTCCACCCATTACTTCCAGGAACTGATCATAATAAGCGCCCGTCAAGGTATCTACAGGCAATGGTGGCAGATACGCTTTTTGTGTAGCCTTAGGTAATTGTAGCAATGTTGTCAGCCCATTACGGGTTACCATATTGGTATACCGTGCCGGAGCATTGGCACAAACTACCTGCAGATGCTTTTCCTGTGCATATTGTACCAGTGGACGGTAATCATTATAATTGTTCCATGACCTGCTTTCTTTTTTGAAATTCTTCTCACTGATCCATCCGGCCAGGTATTCATCCATAATGCCCTGTACATCTGTTTCGAACATCTCCAGCGATAAGGCCAGTTTATCTCCGTGCTGCTGATGCATCTGTTGCAACACATCCAGTTCCAGCATATGCCCGATACTGTCATTATGCTCCTCGCCAAACAGCACCGCATCTGCATTGCTCAATGATTGCATCATGTCAGCAAAAGAAACTTCCGCACCTGTTTTAGTATTGTAGATTGTATAATTCGCAGTTGGGGTCTGTGCCTGTACCAGTGCACTAATGCCCAGCATACAAGTGAATAATATATAACGAAGCATAGTATAATTGTTTGGATGCAAATATACTATGCCTTTTGTCAGTACTCCGTAATATTCAGTATTTATAAGGTCTCCAGTGCCTGTAATATCGTCTGGTATATGTAACCGAGGTCTTCATTACTCATGCAGTACGGAGGCACCAGGTATAGGATATTGCCTAGTGGCCGTATCAGTATACCCCGCTCCCAGAAATAGCCGTACAGCGCCGGAGCAAACTGATTAAAGTAAGAAGTATCCTCACCCGTATTCCATTCAATAGCCAGTATCGTGCCCGTATGTCTTACCGTTTTAACCTTCGGATGTGCTATAATGCTTTGGGCAAATGCAATATGTTGCTCAGTGATGGACTGTATACGCTGCAGCGTCTCTTCCTGGAGTAATAGGTCCATGCTCGCCAGAGCCGCAGCGCAAGCCAGCGGATTAGCTGTAAAAGAATGCCCGTGAAACAGCGCTTTATAGCGATCTTCAGACAGGAATGACTGGTATACCTTTTCTGTGCAAGTGGTAATGCCCATAGGCATGGTACCACCTGTCAACCCTTTGGAGAAGCACATAATATCCGCTTTGGTCTTCAGGTGATTGGCTGCAAATAATGTACCCGTTCTGCCAAAACCCACAAAGACCTCATCCTGTATTAAAGGAATGTTCAGGGATCGGCAGAAAGATAGCAGCTCATCCAGCTCTTCGGCCCGGTGCATGAGCATACCTGCAGCGCCCTGTATCAGCGGCTCATATACAAAACAGGCAAGCTCCTGCGCATACTGACTGATCATATCCTTGATGGCCGGGAGATTATCTACATTTGGTGGATCGATAAACAATACATCAAACAACTGATCCTTAAACGGGGCGGTCCACACACTGCGACCGCTTACCGACATTGCCCCGAAGGTATCGCCATGATACGCATCTGTGAAGGCCAGTATCTTCGTTTTCGGCAGGCCTTTATTATATGCCTGCTGCAAGCACATTTTCAGGGCTACTTCTACCGCAGTAGAACCATTGTCGGAATAGAAAATCTTGCTTTGATTTTCGGGCAATATCTCCAGTAAACGCTCTGATAATAATATGGCCGGTTCATGGGTAAAACCTGCAAAGATCACCTGCTCCAGCGTATACAATTGCTCCGAAACCTTTTGGGCAATATAGGGGTGTGCATGACCATGCAGGGTTACCCACCAGGAGGAAATCGCATCGATATAGCGATTCCCTTTGTCATCATAAAGGTAAGCCCCCTCGCCACGAACAATAGGAACGGCCGCCGCCGCAGTCTGCATCTGCGTGTACGGATGCCAGTTTACCTTCCGGTCCCGCTCACTTAATGTGCACATGTTGCCGCCTCTTTTTGCAGTGGTTTCAGGCCCAGGTTTTGCAGCATGAGCATATCTTCAGAAATGCCTGGATTTGGCGTAACCAGAAGGGTCTCTCTTTCACCCGTAAAGATAGAGTTGGCCCCGGCCATAAAGCACCAGGCCTGCTCGGTCTCCGTCATTTCGATACGACCGGCACTCAGTCTCACCGTTGCAGCTGGCATGATGATGCGGGCAGTGGCAATCATGCGTACCATTTCCCAGGTATCCACTTTAGGATTATCTTCCAGTGGCGTACCTTTTACGCGGGCCAGTGCATTTACCGGAACTGACTCCGGATGTTTAGGCATCGTCGCCAGGGTGAGCAGCATCGCAATACGGTCCTGGTGCGTTTCTCCCAGACCTATGATGCCACCGGAGCATACGGTAATGCCCGCCTTGCGTACATTGTTAATCGTATTGATGCGGTTGTCGAAAGTACGGGTAGAGATGATTTCGTTATAATACGCTTCTGAGGTGTCCAGATTATGGTTGTAAGCATGTAAACCGGCCTCTTTCAGTCTTTCTGCCTGGTCTTCTGTAAGCATACCCAGGGTACAGCATACCTCCATGCCCATTTCATTTACCCCTTTTACCATATCAATGATACGGTCAAAGTCGCGGTTGTTGCGTACTTCGCGCCATGCCGCAGCCATACAGAAGCGGGTAGATCCGGTATCCTTTGCCTTTTGGGCATGCTCCAGTACTTTTTCTGTAGGAAGCAATGCCTGTACCGTAATGTCCGTATGATAACGGGCGGCTTGTCCGCAGTAAGAACAATCTTCGGGGCAGCCGCCGGTTTTTACAGAAAGCAGGGTGCAGACCTGTACGGCAGCTGCATCGTGCCATTGACGGTGAACGGTCGCTGCCTGGTAGATCAGTTCCATCAGCGGTTGGTGATAGATAGCGTGGACTTCTTCTTTGGTCCAGTCGTTACGAATTGAGGTACTTTGTATCATGTTAGTTTAAAAGAATTTGATTTGTTGTGCAGCAGCAGCAATCGTTTCAGGATTGATGTCTGCCAGTTCTGGTATGTGAATGGCACGGGCACTTCGCGGCAGGTGCTTGTACAGGACCCTGAACGTATCGGGATCAAAATTGCCGTTGAACACCATATAGTCCAGCGGGATATTGCGTTGCTTTAGTGTGTCAATAGATAGTAAAGTATGGTTGATGCAACCCAGGTAGTCCCTTGCCACCAGTGCCACAGGTGCATTGCATAATTGTATGAGATCGATCATAAAATGATCATCGGACAGCGGCACCCATAAACCGCCAGCGCCCTCAATCAACAGCTTTTTCTGGTATGCAGGCACGGTAAAGTCCGAAAGCTTTATGCTTAGATTTTCCGCTGCGGCGGCATTATGTGGTGATGCCGCTTTTTGCAGACGATATCTTTCTGGATGCGTATGTATTTTGCCCGAACACAGGGAGGAAACAGTTATGCTGTCGGAGCAGTGCAGATCGCCAGCCTGTACCGGCTTCCAGTATTCCGCTTCAAAATGCAGGGCTAATATAGCAGCGCAAATAGTCTTTCCTACGCCGGTACCAATACCGCTGACGAATAAGGTCTCTCTTGTCATGTACATATTTTATAAGAACGCTGTTACAGTTGTAGCCAGCAGCTCAATTTCATGAGGTAGGTTATAGCTGTGCAGGCATATCCTTAATCGCTCAGTACCTGCCGGCACCGTAGGGCTGCATACGGCATAGCAGTTTATTCCCTCTTTCTGTAATGTCTGTTTCATTTTTTTGACTTCCTGCACGCCGGGGCAGTTAATAGTTTGTATAGGTCCCACCTGGTTTTGTGCGCTTAGCTGATACCCTTTCCAGTGCAGGATATTGTCCTGTAATTGTTGTTGTGCTATGGCATCCGAAGACAAGAATGCATAAGCTGCCTTTATCGCGAGCCACTGAATGTCAGGTGCAGCAGTGGTATAGATCAGCGGGCTGGCCTTGTTGACCAGATACTGCTTCACCAGTTCTGGACACAGTATAGCTGCACCATGGCTACCCATAGCTTTTCCATAAGTAATAGTAGTAGCCAGTACCTGCTCCTGTAAGGCAAGCTGGTGTACCAGTCCCAGTCCGAATATGCCCATCGCATGAGCCTCATCTACAAGCAGGGCAGCTCCATGCCGGGTACATAACTCCGCTATGTCCTGCAAGGGCGCCAGATCGCCGTCCATGGAATACAGGCTTTCGATACCCACAAAACAATGGCCGGGGGCCTTTTTAAGTTTAGATTCCAGGTCATTGCAGTCATTATGCCGAAACTTCCAGCGGGTAGCAGGGGAGAGGCGGCAGCCATCATGTACCGAACGGTGTATATACTCGTCCAGGATAAGGGTATCGCCCCGCTGCGGCAAGGCCGACCATAAGGCCAGGTTTGCCATATAACCCGAGGGGGATAATAATGCCGCAGCACTTTTGTGCTGCGCCGCAATGAAGGTCTCTGTATGTTCAGCCAGTAAAGAGTTACCACTGATCAGCCTAGATCCCGTACTGCCGGAAACTATTGCCGGATCTGTTTGTATATATTGTGCCAGCTGCTCGTGCAACTTGCTGTTCCGGGCAAAACCCAGATAATCGTTAGAGCAAAAATCTATACCTGTTGCCGGTTGCTGCAGGCATCTCAAGGTCTGCGTGCTGGCTGCCTGCTCCAGGTATTGGTCTATCTGCCGGAGTATATTATGCATATACGCTTTTCATCTCCTGTTGCAGACTTTCGATCCATTGTGTGAACAGTGTTTGTTCTATGGCTGCTACTGCCGCCGCATGTTCCTCCCATACTGTAGAGAAGCGTTGTAATTGCTGGATCATTTCTTCAAGATGCCCCGCTTCCTCCAGGATTATAGACTTCACCATTACCTTATGCCCTTGTTCAGTTAGTACCTGCTGGTACACCGGGTATAGCTCATCGGCACGTACCTCGATCGCATAAGTAACAAATAAGTAGGCCGCATATTTAAGCGCCTTCCTGTCCAGTTCAAAATGTTGCAGTAGGTATTTACAGGCAAGAATGTCTAGGCGGTGCAGGTATTGGCGGGTAGCCACCGGAGCCAGTAGATGATCGGCATGATAGTCCGGGCAAAGAGCCGGGTCTATCTTGGCAATCTGCTTTTTCAGATAATAAGCATGACGATGCTCTTCTGCAGCGTGTTTTAGCTGAATGATGTCTACCTCGGTTTCATGCTCACAGGCCGATATTTTACGGGCGCCGGCATTCTCCATAAAAGAAAGTGTATTCAGCCAGCGGGCATGCAGCTCCGGGTTAGAGGCTACCTGTTGCAGCAGTTCATAAAAGCTCATAAACGTATTTTGTGCCAAAAGTAGTATATTGCCGGTCTGTCACAATGTGCCAGTTTTTATATTATGAGTAGTCCGGTTGATATTCCCTATAAGAGTTTTATACAAATCTTGCGTAACCTGGAGACGCCGATCTACATGCAGGTAGCCCACCAGTTGATACAGGCGATACAGCGGGGCTATCTGCCTGCCAATACCCGGCTGCCCGGCAGCAGAGCCCTGAGTACTTTGCTGGAGCTGCACCGGAATACTGTTGTTGCGGCGTATGATGAGCTGCTGACACAGGGTTGGGTAGAAGCAAGACCTAATAAAGGAACCTTTGTTATCGGTATGTCGGCCGGTAAAGGGCAGAAATTATCTGGACTATCTGGTGGTGTTGTGCCCTGGTCCGGATATCCGCAGGAAACGGGCTTCACATTTCAGAAGACCAACCTGCTCGATAATCCCTTTGAGCATTCAGAATGTACCTATGTCTTTAATGATGGCATACCCGATATCCGTTTATCGCATATCGATCAGCACTCCCGCTGGTACAGCGCGCAGTTAAAACGAAGAAGCACCAAGAAAATGCTGGGGCATTATAATCATGACGGGAGTGAATTTTTTAAAAAGCATCTGGCTAATTACCTGAACCTGTCCCGGGGGCTGCACATCTCCCGAGAGAATCTGCTCATCACCCGCAGTACAGAAATGAGTATCTATATCGCCTCGGAAATATTGCTGAATAAAGGAGATATCGTACTGGTAGGGGAGTTGAGCTATTTTGCCAGCAACATGATTTTCCAAAAATCCGGTGCAGCGATCAAAACCGTATCCATAGATGAAGAAGGAATTGATGTGGCAGCAGTGAAAGCCATGTGTGAGCAGTACCCGGTGCGTATGTTATACCTTACACCGCATCACCATTATCCTACGACAGTTACGCTTAGTGCCCAAAGGCGACTTGCCCTGCTGGAGCTGGCTAAAACCTATGGCTTTATTATATTGGAGGATGACTATGATTATGACTTCCACTACGATAAAAATCCGGTATTGCCGCTGGCCAGTGCCGATACACATGGCATGGTAATCTACGTAGGTTCGTTTGGTAAATCACTGGCACCGGGCTTTCGTACCGGCTTTATTGTGGCACCGCAGAACCTGATGGTGGAGATGCGCAAATTGCTGGGCATTATTGACCGGCAGGGAGATATTGTGATGGAGCAAGCCCTGGGCGAAATGATTGCCGAAGGGGAGATACACCGCTATCTGAAGAAATCACTGAAGATATACGAACAACGCCGTGATGATTGTGCTGCGCTGTTACAGCAGTATCTTGGAGGCCATATACGCTTTCAGAAGCCTTCCGGAGGCCTGGCGATCTGGGCTGAATGGGCCGCACCTGTCAACCTGAGCCAGGTCAGTAAAATCTGTGCCCGCAGCGATTTATTTATTCCCAAAACGATATTGTACCAAAACCGTAATATTACCGCTATGAGGCTGGGTTTTGGAGACCTGAACGAGACCGAAATGGAGAAGGCAATCGCTATTCTGGCGAAGGCAGTAAGTGACCTGGCTCGATAGCTTATGGTTTTTTATCAATCCTGACATTTTAACATCATTACCGTAATTGAATTATATGATCATTTTACCCCCACATTTTACCCGATTTCCTGATGTATCCCATGCCGACCCGGATGGTCTACTCGCAATTGGCGGCAACCTGGAATGTGAAACCCTGAAAAAAGCCTATCAGCATGGGATATTTCCCTGGTATAGCGAGGGGGAGCCGATCTGCTGGTATGCTCCGCCCGAGCGTTGTGTGATTGTGCCGGAGCAGGTGAGGGTGAGTAAAAGTATGCAGAAATTGCTCCGGAGCAGGCGTTTTCAGGTCACCTTTGACCAGGCCTTTGCGCAGGTGGTCAGGCAATGTGCGCAAATAGAGCGACCGGGACAGGATGGTACCTGGATCATACCGGAAATGCAGGCTGCATACCTCCGGCTGCACCAGGCTGGGCATGCTCATTCGGTAGAAGTATGGGAGCATGGATCGCTGGTAGGGGGCATGTATGGTGTGGTGGTTAAGAATGTTTTTTGTGGTGAAAGTATGTTTAGCAGTGTTAGCAATGCTTCCAAGGTGGCATTGATCTGGCTCTGCCGGCAGGGGAAGTTTAGTTTGCTGGACTGCCAGATACCTAACGATCACCTGATGAGCCTGGGGGCCATTATGATACCACGGGACGAGTATAGACGATACCTGGAAAACTAAAGGCTGCTCCTATGGGAGCAGCCTTTAGCAAATGAGATACTCTGTCTATTTTAATTCCAGCAAGACCACATTCTCAATGTGGTGGGTATGCGGGAACATATCTACCGGCTGTATCTTGAGCACTGCATAAGCTTCATCCAGCAATTGCAGGTCACGGGCCTGTGTGGCAGGGTTACAACTTACATATACTACTCTCGGTGCGCGCATTTTCAGTAATTGCTGCACCAGTTTCTCGTGCATACCGGCACGTGGAGGATCGGTAATGATCACATCCGGACGGCCATGTTCTGCAAAAAAGGCATCGGTAGCAATATCGGCCACATCACCGGCGAAGAAAGCACAATGCTCCAGGTTGTTCCAGGCCGCATTGATCTTGGCATCTTCAATAGCATCCGCTACTACCTCAATACCCACTACTTTTTTCGCACCTTTAGAACAGAAGATACCAATGCTGCCGGTACCACAGTACAGGTCATACAGCACCTCTTCTCCGGTCAGGCCAGCGAAGTCGCGGGTGATCTGGTACAGTTTTTCAGCTTGTTTAGTATTGGTCTGGAAGAATGATTTCGGAGATATTTTGAAACGGAAGTCCTCCAGGTATTCCTCGATATAAGCCTTGCCATGATAATTGATCACTTCCAGGTCATAGATCGTATCGTTCTTTTTACCATTAATAGTATAGTTCAGGGAGCTAATCTCCGGGAATTGGTCCTTCAGCGCATCCAGCAGTATAAACAGTTCCGGGCGTTTATGGTGTACGATCAGGTTTACCATTACCTCTCCGGTAGTGGCTACCCTTACGATCATATTGCGCAACCAGCCTTCCTGTTTTTTGAAATCATAATAGGGAAGATCGTGCTCCTTGGCCAGCTGGCGCATCAGGTTTTTGATCTTATTAGAGGGCTCTGGTTGCAGATAGCAGGTCTCGATATCAACCACTTTATCAAACATACCCGGTGCGTGGAAACCAAGGGCTGGTTCCCGTTCGATCACCTCACCCTGTGCTGCATCGATCTGCTCCTGGGTCAGGTAATGCTGGGTAGAGAAGGTAAACTCCAGTTTGTTGCGGTAAAATTCGGTGCGCTCGCTACCACAGATCGTCATAATCTCTGGCAATTCCACATTACCGATACGACGCAACTGATCGGCGACCTGTTGTTGTTTATATTCTGCCTGTTTATGATAAGGAAGCATTTGCCATTTACAGCCGCCACATACGCCGAAATGCTTGCAGAAAGGCTCAACACGCTCCGTTGCAGGGCTTTCGATCTGCATCACTTTTGCCTCTGCATAACTTTTTTTATTTTTTAACACAATCAGCTTTACGGTGTCTCCCGGCACACCACCCTGTACCAGCAAGGTTTTCCCGTCTTCCAGGTGTGCTATGGATTTACCCTCGGCAGCATATCGTTCCAACCTTATGCCGCTGAGGATTGTCTTTTTATTTTTACGTCCCAATGTATATATTTGTAAGGTTAAACCTTTGCAAATTTAGGCTGATTTTTCCGATGGGAAAATTTAGTTTTTTAGATTTGAAGGATGTATGCTTAATACAGAATACTCATAACAGTAATTTTCAACAATGAAGAAAATCTTATCGGTACTTACTGCCCTGGTAGCCATTGCAGGCACCGCTCAGGCACAAAAAAACGGTTATACCGTAAAAGTTAATTTTTCAGAACCGATCAATGACAAGTACGTTTACCTGGCACACTATTTCGGGAAAGGGCTTCCTACCATTTATAAAACCGACTCCGCCCAGGTGCAAAACGGTACCAGCGCTACGTTTCAGCATAAAGACAGCATATTAGGTGGTATTTATGTGGTGATGTATAAAGAGAGAGGGGCTTTCTTCCAGTTGTTGCTGGACAATGGCTATGATGTAGAAGCTACAGTTGGTGCAGATCATAGAGCGCACTTTGCTAAAAACGATATCAATAAAGATTTTGAAGCCCATGAAACCTTTATGGTAGGGCAGGCAGCCAAGCGTAAAGCACTGCAGGATGAGGCCTCCAAAGCCAAAACAAAGGCCGATACCACTAAACTGCAGGAAAAATACGAAAAGTTAAGCCAGGAAGATAAGGCCTATCGCAGGAAATACTTTGGCAGCCATCCGAAAAGCTTGCTGACACAGATCTTCAGGGCTATGGATGCTCCCGATATTGATAAGAAAAAGCACTACCTGGCCGACGGGAAGACCGTAGATTCTATGTATGCGCTGAATAATTACAAAGCCCACTTCTGGGATAACTTCGATTTTACCGATAACAGGCTGGCCAAAACGCCTATACTGGATGGCAGACTGAACGAATACTTCTCCCAGCTGGTATACCCGGTTCCGGATACCATTAATATGGAGATGGACAAGTTGCTGAAGAAAGCAGAACCTGCCCAGGAGGTATATAAATATATCCTGCACTGGCTGGGCAATTATACTGCCGAGAGTAAAATGATGGGTGTGGATGCATCCTTTGTGCACCTGGTAGAAAACTATTTTGGAAAAGGAAAGGCTTACTGGCTGGACACTGCCGGTGTAAACCGTTACCTGGACCGCGCGGCTAAAATTGCGCCGAATGTACTGGGTAATCCGGCACCGGATGTGACGCTGCAGGACCTGACTACCTTACAGGATGAAAGTATCCGTAGCGGAAATTCGCCATATACTTTATTGATTTTCTGGTCTCCACAATGCGGTCACTGTATGGAAGAGATGCCTAAGATCATTGAGCTGTACAATAAAGATCTGAAAAAATATGGTGTTCGTGTGGTATCTGTACCGACCGATGGCGATCGTTCTGAATTGCTGAAGTTCAATGCCGATAATAAGATCACCGAATGGAAGACGCTGGTAGATGCAAAAAATAAGCTGGAGTACAAACCGCTTTATGATGTCTACAGCACTCCGAAAATCTACTTGTTGGATAAGGATAAAAAACTGGTGGGCAAGAGCCTTTCAAGCGGCACCATCCTGAAAGTGGTGGAGTTTGAAGAAGAAAAGAAAGCAAGAGCAGCAAAAAAATCATAAACAGATAAAAGCGAAGTCCACGGATTTCGCTTTTTATCGTTTATATAAGGTAAGATTACCTAAATTAGCACTGGATGAACTGGACATACTGGAAATATGGTTTAATAGCTGCAGCAATGTGGTTGCTGTCGGTACCGGCAATGGCACAGAGTACCCTGGAAGCAGAGCGGAATGCACAGATGATGCTGAATAATAAAGAGTATGATAAAGCATTACCCCTGCTGAAGGAGCTGTATGTGTCTGCACCTTTCGATAAGAGATTCTACGACAATTACCTTTCTGCATTACTGCAGACGAAAAACTATGATACCGCAATAGCACTGGGCCAATATATGAGCCGCATCCGCCGGGAGGACCTGAGTATTATGGTCGATATCGGTAATGCGTTTGAACTGAAGGGAGATGCAAAATCGGCACGACAGTACTACGATCAGAGCCTTACTATGCTTAATGGCAATGAGTTTCAGGCTACAGGCCTTGTTGGTGCCTTCCGGTTTTATAAAAATACTGACTACGAACTCAAAACCATGGAAGCCTTCCGGGACAAAGTACGGAATCCATACATTTTTAGTTACGAACTGGCATTACTGTACGATCAGAAGGGAGAGACAGATAAGGCCGTTACGCTGCTGCTGGAATCCATCGCAGCACAGCCATTCTCTATAGAAAATGCCAAAAACTCGATAGACCGTATCATACAGGGCAATCCGAAAAAGGCTAAAAAATTCGAAACAGCTTTGTCTAAAAAGCTAAACCAGGAATCAAATAATTATTTGTGGAAAGAGTTGTATACCTGGCTGCAATCCGGTAAGGGAGATAAGTCTGAGCAGTTAAAAGAAATGATACAACTGGATGCAAATCAGCAAAGGCAAGGCGGACTGGTCATGAACTGGGCTAAAGAACAGTATCAGAAAGAAGAACATGAACTGGCGCTGCAAGGTGTCCGATATATAATACAGCTGGGCAAGATCAGTCCCTCTTATATGCAGGCACGGCAATTGTACCTGATTATTATGCAGGAGAAGCTGGAACATAGCTATCCCATAAATACGGCCATGTTGCAGCAATTGCAGCAGGACTATAGCTCATTTATACAAGAGTATCCGCAGTACAGGAACAATGATCTTGTGCTGGATTATATCGGAAATATGGCCTTATACGCGCACCAGCCCGAGGTCGCTATAGACACACTGGAACATATGCTGGAGCAGCCTTACCTGGCTCCCGACCTGCAGGGAAAGATGAAACTGGCCCTGGGCGATTATAATATCCTGACCGGTAAGATCTGGGATGCAGCACTGCTCTATGCGCAAGTAGATAAAACCTTTAAAGAAGATTACCTCGGAGAGGAAGCCCGCTTTCGTAATGCCAAACTTTCTTATTACCGCGGAGATTTCGATTATGCACAAGGGCAGTTATCGGTATTAAAGGCATCGACATCTGAACTGATTGCCAATGATGCCCTCTACCTTTCCGTACTCATCACAGAGAATACACCGGAGGATAAAGACTTTACCGTGCTCAAACGCTTTGCCAATGCTGATCTGCTGCTGTTTCAGCATAAGTATGATGAGGCCGACATATTGCTGGACAGCATTGCTAAAGCATATCCCGATAACGACCTGCAGGATGATATCGCCATGCAAAGAGCTGCAATTGCTATGAAGAAGCAGGATTATTACAAAGCCATCGAATACCTGCGCTTCATACAGGACAAGTACAGTGATGATGTGCTGGGCGATGATGCCACGATGAAGTTGGCCGAGATATTTGAAGAACAGATGAAAGATAAGGGAAAGGCAAGAGAGCAGTACGAACACCTGATCGCCACTTACCCGGGCAGCACCTATATACAACAGGCCCGTACCAGGTATGAAGCGTTGAAAGGCGATACGCCTTGAACTAAACCATAAGGGGAAATATTGGTCTAAAAGACCATATGAATGTTTGGAAGGAAAAGATGAAAAAAATACTGATCATTACTGTTCTGCTCCTGGGATTTACGATCGGGGAGAGTAAGGCCCAAAATGTATTTTGCGGCTTGAAGAACCGTGTAGTCAAATCGGGGGAGAAGGTAAATTTTATTGTTTATTATAACCTGAGCGCAGTATGGGTAGCTGCGGCCAAAGCCAGTTTCAGCACGCAGCTGGAGACCCTGGATGGCCGGCCTGTTTTTCATGTGACCGGGCTGGGCAATACCATTAAGTCTTATGACTGGATATTCTCTGTAAAGGATAAATACGAGACCTATATAGATACGACAACCATGTTGCCGATGAAATTTGTCCGTGATATCCACGAAGACGGATATAAGCTGTACCAGTATGTACGGTTTAACCAGGTGCAGAAAAAGGCCTATACGCTTAATAATAAAGTGTTTGATGTACCGGCCTGCGTACAGGATGTACTCTCGGCGGTCTACTATGCCCGTAATATAGATTACAGCCGTTATAAGCCTGGCGATAAAATACCATTTGATATGTTTCTCGATGACCAGGTATATCATCTGTATATCCGGTACATGGGCAAATTTAAAATCACTACGAAATACGGGACCTTTAATACCATTAAGATCAAACCACTGCTGGTAGAGGGTACACTCTTTAAAGGCGGGGAGAAGATGGAGGTATATGTGAGTGATGATGATAACCATATCCCGGTGAGGATCAGTAGTCCTATCCTGGTGGGTAGTATTAAGGTAGATATGATGAGCTACAGCGGACTCAAGTATCCCTTATCCTCACTGGTGAAAAAGAAATAATAAAACGGTAAAGATTGGACGCAATAGACAAACATATTTTCGACAGGTATCCGATAGATCACTATGGCGCCATCTGGGACAAACTCGTTCCATTGCATTTTAGCAGGAAGACTGTATTGCCTGAAGATATCCTTTGTTTCCTGCAAAAAGGTTTGATACGCAAAGCAATCGTAGATAGCACTTCAGATTCTGAAACGGATATTTCTGTTGATTTTTTTCTTGAAGGAGATATTTTTACGGCAAAAGCAGATAATGAAGTCGAAAGCCAATTTGTCTACCAACCAATCAGTAAGGGTATTTTATGGTACGTTGCTATGGACGAAGTGCGTAAACTGTTTTTGGAATCGATGCTCTGCAGTACCACACAAAAAGTATTTTTAGAAGAGCAGCTGCGTCAGAAAGCAATTCGGGAAATTCAGCTTCTAAAATCATCTCCGGAGGAAATGTATCTGTTCCTGCTGAAGAATAAGCCCCATTTTATACAATACGTCCCGCTTAAATACTTATCCTCCTATATCGGTGTAACGCCACAGGCACTGAGTCGCATCCGCAGGCGCATTTCTTAACCGGGGTTCATTGTTTGCGTATAGCATTTTACCGTTCTTCGTAGTAAAATCAGCTATATGGTAAAGCAGGAATTAATTGCGGTTTTTGTCGCGAATCATCAACAGGTAGTTCAATATATTGATGGCCTCGAGGATAGTAAATTCTCTTATCGCTATCAGGATAAATGGACAGCCGGGGAGCATTTAGCGCATATTTTACTGACCATAACCCCTTTTCCTAAGGTCTTGTCCTCTAAAGCGTTTATCAGCGCACAGTTCGGGACGGTTGACCGTCAGATTTGGGACTATGAAACCGTTTTGCATCATTATGCGCAAACCAGTTTAAAAGCGCCGGAGTCATATCTGCCCAAAGATGAGGTGCTGTACCATCAAAAGGCAGCCATTATTTCTGGTATGCAGCAACATCTTACCGATATAAAGAATCTGTTGAGCAATTATTCCGAAGAAGAACTGGACACCCTTGTTTTACCGCATCCATTGCTCGGGAAATTAACGATACGGGAAATGTTCTACCTCATGGCCTATCATCCTTTACACCACCAGAGACAAATAGAACGGGTGCTGAAAATGCACTGAACCTGAAAATAAGGGAATGGAGAGGCGCATAGGCTTGATTTCGATTAAGGCGAAAAAGAAATAATCTATATCATTTCCTTTTGCGAAGGCTTATCTTTGCAGGATGGAAACTATTGTAAATAAAGTTGCCGAGAGCGGTATCCTTACCCTCAACCTGGAGCATTTATTACCTGCTGCAGATACACTGGCAACATTTGATATAGCCCCTTATTTATTTAAAGGCATGATCCTGCGTGAAAAAGACTTCAGAACTGCCTTGCAGGAAATGGATTGGGCACCTTATGCGCATAAAAAAGTAGCAGTATATTGTTCTGCAGAGGCTATTATACCAATGTGGGCATACATGCTTATTGCTTCCTGGTTATACAAGTGCGAGGCGGCACCTTTTCATGGTAACGAAGCACAATTAAAAGAGCAGTTGCTGAACCAGGCCATTGATGCCCTGGACGTACAACCCTATACTGATGGTCGTGTAGTAGTGAAAGGTTGTGGTGATGTACCCCTGCCGGAGAGTGCCTTCCTCAGAATAAGTGCACGCCTGTTGCCGGTGGTTAAAAGCCTTATGTATGGTGAGCCTTGCTCGACCGTACCCATTTACAAGAAAAAATAATTCAGCAGATTATACCGTTTTCAGCTTTCATGAAATATACATACCAGCATTTATACGATTTTGCTTATTCCGTATTTACAAAGATCGGTTGTCCGGAAGCCGATGCCCATACTGCAACCAAAGTATTACTCAGCGCCGATCTCAGGGGCGTAGACAGTCATGGCATTGCCCGGCTGATCGGTTATATACGGCTTTGGGAAGTAGGCAGGGTAAATGCTACTCCAGAGATAAAGATCGTGCATGAAACACCCTCTACCGCAGTGGTAGACGGAGATAGGGGTCTCGGCCTTGTCGTAGCACCGTACGCAATGCAGGTTGCAATCGAAAAGTCGCGTAACGCCGGTACAGGATGGGTAGCGGTTAAGAACAGCAATCACTTTGGTATTGCCGGCATTCATGCCATGATGGCGCTGGAACATCAGATGATCGGTATGGCTATGACCAATGCCAGTGCGCTGGTTGCCCCTACATTCTCTACAGAACGTATGCTGGGTACCAATCCTATTGCTTATGCCATTCCTGCAAAGGAGCAACCCCCTTTTGTAGCTGATTTTGCTACAACTACAGCGGCCAACGGCAAGCTGGAAATATTACAACGTAAAAAACAGGATACGCCTGCGGGCTGGGTGCAGGATGCAGATGGTAACCCTTCTGTAGATGCCAATATATTAAAACAACAGGGTGCATTATTGCCCCTGGGCGGAGATCGGGTACATGGTAGCCATAAAGGTTATGCCCTGGGCAGTATTGTAGATATACTATCAGGTGTACTCAGCGGCGCCTCTTATGGCCCCTGGGCACCACCATTCCCGGCCTATGTGCCTTTGCCGCAGCATATGCCCGGCGAGGGATTAGGACATTTCTTCGGCGCTATGCGCGTAGACGCATTCCGTCCGGAATCAGAATTCCTGGACCAGATGGATAACTGGATCAATCGCTTCCGTAATGCTGCAACCATACCGGGTGAAGAAAGGGTATTGATTCCCGGAGATCCCGAGCGCGAAGCCGAAGCTGAGCGGCTGCAAAACGGTATACCTTTACATGAAGAGGTGATCGCAGACCTGCAGCAGCTTTCCGATAAGTTTTCCGTAACCATGATACAGGCCATTTAAGCCTATTTTGCCCTGAGTTTTAAGCCATATACTATGTTAACTGTTCAACAGAATATAAACTTACAAAGCCTGAACACCTTCGGGATGCCGGCTCATGCACCATTCTTTTCCGTGATCCGTTCTGCAGAAGATTGTGAGCAGATACAGCAGCATATACCGGAAGGCTATCCTGTCCTGCCATTGGGCGGGGGCAGTAATATGCTCTTTACACAGGATCCTCATGCTTTCATCCTCAAAAATGAGATTAAAGGCATAACGATGGTAAAGGAAGATGAAGAATCTGTTTGGCTGGAAGCCGGTGCCGGAGAGGTATGGCATGATTTTGTACTGTATTGTGTGGACAAAGGTTATGCCGGGATAGAAAACCTGTCTTTAATACCAGGTACTGTAGGTGCCGCGCCTATACAGAATATAGGGGCATACGGGGTAGAGGTGAAGCAGGTGATTGAATCGGTTACCTACTGGAACTTTGAACAGCAGGCGTTTGAAACCCTTGCTAACGAAGCCTGCAATTTTGCATACCGGGACAGTATATTTAAAAGAGCACTCAAAGGAAAATTCCTGGTTACAAAAGTATTGTTCCGTTTATCAAAGGTGCCACACTTTAATATCTCCTATGGTAATATAAAGGAAGAACTGGAACAGCAGGGCATTACAGACCTTAGCCTGAAAGCTGTTTCTGATGTGGTGATCCATATACGCCGTACCAAACTGCCCGATCCGGCAGTGATCGGCAATGCCGGTAGCTTCTTTAAAAATCCAGAGGTGCCCAAAACAACTTATGAAGCCCTGAAGGCCGATTATCCTGCCATTCCCGGATATGTAGTTTCCGATGCCACGATCAAAATACCTGCTGCCTGGCTGATTGAGCAATGCGGCTGGAAAGGATTCCGTGAAGGAGATTATGGGGTACATCAGCGTCAGCCTTTGGTACTGGTCAATTACGGACAGGCAAAGGGTGAAGATATTTACCGCTTATCTGAGCGCGTGATTGCATCTGTAAAAGATAAGTTCGGCATCAGCCTTGAGCGTGAGGTGCAGATTATATAATATTCAACAAACATATCTGATAATAAATAAGGGGGGCTTCATATGAAGCCCCCCTTATTTATTATGTGTCGTAATTAATACTGCAGTCTTGCGAAAGATAATTTCTTATTCGATTTTACTACCGGTATCACCAGTTCTTTATTGTCGGTCTGCACACTCATTTTTGGTAACCACAAACCATTTCCTTTCATCGTTGCCGCGATATCTTTTTCCTGCAAATGTCCGTCCATATCCAGTGCAGATACCTGCAATTTAATGCTGTTGCGCTGAATGTCATTGTAGGTAAACACCAGCTGGGCGCCACTGTTCAGCATATTGTAAGAAGAGTAGGTGCCGTAATCGTCAATGGTACGTTGCTGTTTGCTGATGGCATTATACCAGTTATTGACAAACGTATTATTGAAATCCATGATCAGGATATCGCCGTAATTGTATTCTGTATAGCTGGTACTGGCCATGCCCATTCCTCCGAATCCCATACTGTAAAAACCACCGTTATACATACCATTATTGGTAGTACGTGTAATGCTGTAAGATGCTTCTGCAGTGAGGATGCAGCCACCATCGTTTTTGATCACAATATCTTTAACACGGTATTCATTCAGCAGGCGGCGGTCGCGGCCTTTATAATTGCGCAGCATGCTGGTGTCAAATGCGGTGAGTGTTGCCGGCACTGGATCGGCACCGGATTGGAGGCCTAATGTACCCATATAGGTCCCTTCAATCACACCATTACTATTGCTTTTGTAAAAGCCGGCAAAGTACAGTTGGTCGCTGTGTGCCAGATCTTCTTTAAGAAATACGCCACTGAGAAACTGGTTTTTAAGCTCAAATGGCCTGATGTTTACTTCGTTCTTCCCTTCATTTTTCCGGATCGTATAGATCGCTGCGGAAGAGATGGTCTGGTCACGGCTCGAGCTCAGGTCACTTACGTTCAGGACTATGGTTCCATTGTCCTGCAGCAGGATCTGCTCTATATCCATATTGTTCTTGCATTCTGCTTTGCCCGAGAGGCTTTGTGTCGCCAGGTTCGGGTCAATGAGCATGATGTGGTACTGTAATTTATTATCCCTAACCTGGTATCCTACCAGGGCCATTTTCTGGCGGTTCTCAGAAATAACGAACTGGTAGCGGGTTTTGCTGACCCCGAAAAAGTTTTGTTGCTGCTCATCCAGGTTTTTAGGTTTGCCGATAAGCCGTGCCTGTCCGTCCAGTTGTGCGGCATAATAATGCTCTGTACTTCCGGACATGGCACTGTATAACAGGATAATCTTATTTTCCAGGGGAACGACCGAAATCTGTTTTGGCTTTTCCGGCATAAAACTCAGCGAGACAATCGCTTTACGATTCATCTGCTCATCATACAGGTCAATGAATGATTCGTTTTTCTGCGTGTAAAAAATGGCCAGACGGTCACCACTCCATCCTCCGATTTCAAACAGGTCTTTTGCCACATTGAAATCCTGTGGGTTGGAGTAAAAAATAGTCTGCGCCTGAACCCCGGTGAGGGAGCCGATCAACCAAAAGCAAAGTGCTAATATTCTTTTCATAACCAATCTGTCGATTTATTTTAAAAGTACTGAACTATTCACAAAAGTAATGATGTTGTTTAAATTAATCCCATCTGTATGACCCTGTATATCCATTGATTTTGTTATTTTTACCCAAATATTCTCTTCATGGTACCTCAATTATTACAAGGGAAGAAAGGCATCATCTTCGGTGCACTGGATGAGCGTTCTATTGCCTGGCAGGTAGCGCTTAAAACAGTGGCGCACGGAGCGGATATTATCCTGACCAATGCCCCGATTGCCCTGCGCATGGGGAAAATCCAGGAACTGGCTGCTTTATGTAATGATGCCCCGGTGATCGGTGCTGATGCAACCAATACGGCAGACCTCGCTGCACTGTATGAGCAGGCAATGGACCATTTTGGTGGGAAAGTTGATTTCGTATTGCATTCTATCGGCATGTCTCCCAATGTGCGCAAGGGTTTTCCTTACGAAGCGACCAATTATGATAATTTTCTGAAGACACTTGATGTCTCTGCATTATCCTTTCATAAGCTGCTGCAATCGGCCCTGCAACAAGATGCCCTTAATGAATGGGGATCGGTGGTAGGACTGAGTTATATTGCAGCCCAGAGGGTATTTCCCGGATATAATGATATGGCCGATGCCAAATCCATGCTGGAAAGCATTGCCCGCAGTTTTGGGTATATCTACGGTAAGCAGAAGAAAGTAAGGATCAATACCATCTCTCAGTCGCCAACCGTAACCACAGCCGGCAGCGGAGTGACGGGTTTTGATAAATTCTTTAATTATGCAGCAAAAACGGCACCTTTGGGTAATGCTACTGCTGATGCATGTGCCGATTATTGCATCACCCTGTTCAGTGATCTTACGCGGTATGTAACCATGCAGAACCTTTTTCATGACGGCGGATTCTCCTTTACCGGAGTCAGTACCGATATTATTGACGCTTTGTATCCGTAATTTCGGCTTTTGTTTATCAGTCGGGCTTATACACTTTAAAGCCTGTTTTTCGTTTCCTTATTATGAATATTAAATACTGTACATATATTTCTCTTGCCTTATTAACCGGACTGAGCACTGTTGATGCATCGGCACAGGTAGTAGGAGGGTCGAGGGCATTTGAATTTTTGAATATGTCCAACAGTCCGCATGTCTCTGCACTGGGCGGTCTTGCGCCGGCCAATCCGGAGGCAGATGTCTCCCTGGCGATGCAGAACCCATCTCTGTACAGACCGGGTATTCACAACCAGCTTTCGGTAAACCATAACCTTTATTACGCAGATATCGGGATTACCAATCTGCAATATGCATACCATTCCCCTAAACTGCAGACTACTTTTGGTGTGGGTGTGCAGAGTATAAACTATGGCACCTTCCAGGCAACAGATATTTACGGAAGCTACCTGGGTACGGTGAGGGCCAGCGATTTTGCATTAAACCTGTCTGCTGCCCGCCAGTATAAAGAGCACTGGCGTTATGGGGTTACCCTTAAATGGGCACATTCCACACTTGCCGACCGTTCGGCCAGTGCGCTGCTCGGAGATGTAGGAGTCACCTATTTTGATACAGCCAGAGGTATTACACTGGGTATTGTAGCCAAAAACATGGGTGTTACCCTGAAACGGTACAATCCGAATAATCCGGCAGAACCATTGCCGTTTGATCTGCAGATCGGCCTGACCAAATCACTGAAGAATGTACCGCTGAGACTATTTGTGGTTGCACACCACCTGTACCAGTGGGATATCCGTTATAATAACCCTGCAGATAAGAAGAGCAATATTTTCGGTGCGGATACTACTGCAGATGATAAAACATACTTTGCAGATAAGCTGTTCCGCCATATCACGATTGGTGGAGAGCTGACCATTGGTAAGCGTCTGGGCGTTTCTGTGGCTTATAATCACTTGCGCCGTAATGAGCTGAGTACCCTGGAAACTAAAGGTCTTGCCGGTTTCTCTTTCGGTGCCGGGCTATACCTCAATAAATTTCAAGTGCATTATGCACGCTCCTTTATGGCTACTGCCGGAGCTTATAATGAGTTTGGTCTGAATATTGCTTTGGATAAACTGTTTAAGGTCGGTGCCAAAACAGAACCATGGCACTGGAACAATGATTATCCTAATTGGTAATCATTTATTTTGATGGTGGTGTTAGATATTTGGCTATTTTTGGGCCCTAAAATCTTTATATGGCAGAAGGTAAAAAAAATAATGAGGTTAAGATAGGCTTGCTGGCCCTGGGTGCTATTGTCGCATTATTCCTGGGCTTTAATTTTCTGAAAGGAAACAGCTTATTTGATAAAGATAAAGAATACTATGCCTATTACGAAAATGTAGAAGGATTGACTACCGGCAGTAAAGTGCTGGTGAATGGCTATAAAATTGGCAAAGTTGCAGATATTGAGATGACCGAAGATCAGAGATTCAAGGTTAAAATTACGGTTATTGATGATTTTAAAGTCCCGGTAGGTTCCTTATTACAGGTTACCTCATCTGGTTTACTATCTGAGGTGAAAAACCTGGAATTGATTGCAGGGAAAAGTGCGCAGTTGGCACCGGAAGGCGCCGTGCTGAAAACACTGGCCGGTTCCGGTATGATGGATCAGCTGTCTGAAAACATGCCTTCCGTGATCAATAATGTAAACAGTGTAATGGCTAATGCGGATACCCTGATGGCTAACCTGAAAGGTGTAGTAACACCAAGTACAGGACAGCATATCGATCAGAGTGTAGCGGCACTGGAAATTACAATGAAACAGCTGGAGGTCTTGTCAAGAGCGCTGTCACAGCAGTCAGGTACTATCAAAACGGTTATGGAAAATGCCAATATGACCATGAAAAATACCAATGCACTGACGGCTAACCTGGCTAATAATAATGCTAAAATCAATGCAATCCTGGATAATGCACAGGTGGCTACCAACCAGTTTTCACAGGCAAAAATCCAGCAGACCATTGATAACCTGGAGGCGACAACTAATAAGCTGAATGGTCTGATGACCAAGCTGGATAACAAAGACGGTACTGTTGGTATGTTGCTGAATGATCCGAAGCTGTACGAAAATGTGAATAAGACGGTTAAAGAATTAGGCGAACTGTCTGCCGATCTTAAGGCACATCCATCGCGCTATATCAACATTTCGGTGTTCCCGTCAAAAGCCAGAAAAGATTAATTGATTGAAAATATAACTGAAAAGCTCCCATACAGCCTGTATGGGAGCTTTTCAGTTATAACGCTGTTGTAAAATGCACTATTTTAGCAATTAAATTAAAACGTATAAGCATGAATGTGTACTCTATTGGTATACTCTATGAAGAATTTGTAATGATCATCCTGTCAATTTTGATAGGATTGGCCATTGGTGCGGAGAGAGAGTATAAAGGCAAGTCTGCGGGGCTGCGTACATTTATACTGGTATCTTTCGGGTCCTGTATATTTACGATTCTTTCTATTAAGATAGGCGTTCAGAGCTACGACCGTATTGCGGCCAATATCATAACCGGTATCGGTTTTCTAGGTGCGGGGGTAATCTTTAAAGAAGATAACAAGGTAGGTGGTATTACCACAGCGACCACCATCTGGGCTACAGCTTCTCTCGGTATGTGTGCCGGATCGGGGCATTTGTACCTTGCCATACTGGGTACTATTATTGTACTCGTGGTACTGGCATTCCTTTTCCCGTTACAAAAATTAATCGATGATCGTAATCGTGTGAGGTTGTATAAAATCACTACCGCTAATCTCGAAGATGTTGCCTATTGTCAGCAATTGTTTGAGCAGTATAAACTGCGTTACACGCTGGAAGGACAAAAGAATACAGAAAGTATGCTAAACAGCAGCTGGACGGTGGCAGGTAAACGTTCTGATCATGATGCCTTTACCCGGGAGCTGATCGCCAGCCCTAAAATAAAGGGATTTCAGTTTTAAATAACGGAGTATCCGCTTAAAGGAAACAAAGATTAGCATTCTATTTATATCTATTGCTACCTTTTGCCTTGATGCAAAAGGTAGCGCCAAAAAATCAAGGCTGTATAAATCCCTGGCTAAAAATCAATGTGTCGGCCGGCCGCAAACCAGACTCGCTGCGCTCAGACAGTGGTTTCCGACTTTATCGACCGAGCCAATGATTTTATTAACGCCGGATTTATAAGGCCATTTTGGAGCGATCTGTTCTTTACGGATCGCTTATTGTTTTCATCACAGCGATAGCCATTTTGGTTGGAGATGCGATCGTTGAGCATCGAACACATCTCACGTTAAGCTCAGACGATCAATGCACGCAACGGTACAAAATGGCGGTGCAACGCAATCGCCTTGATGAAAACAAGGGCATTTTTGGGCCTTTTGTTGCCGGAAAAAAGGACGGACAAAATAGTTTACTATGTGCGGATTTCAGTTTTAAATCATAAAAGGCGCTGTCTACAGCGCCTTTTATGATACATATTTGTATTTAATCAGTCTTTGCTTTTAGTTTTCTGGCCAGTTCTTCCTGGCAGGGGATGGTGTCGTCCAGCAGCTTTTTCATCTGAGCCTCGTCGAGATTCTCGCCGATTACCGCCAGTTCATCGTAAGTATACTTTTTCAATAAACGCTCCAGAGTACAGTTACAATAATCCTTAGCCAGTTTTTCGGAAATAGTACCTTCTTTTGTTGCAGAGTTGACACAGGCATCTATGTAAGATTTTTTAAAGGCCTTGTCTTCTTTTTTACTCTGGGCGGACAAAGTGAAGGGGATCAGGACCAGGGCTGATAATATGATCTTTTTCATATCATAATTGTTTAGGTTTATGGAATAGTAAGGCTTGGTCTAAACGAAGGATATTAATCATTCTTGCTTTTCAGCTTCTTGAGCAGCTCATCCAGGCAGGGCTTTGTCACTTCGCGCATAATACTTGCGGATTCTTCTTCGCCCTTCTCCGAAATGGCAGTTACTTCATCCATCGTGTACTTTTTAGACAGCAGTTCAAACGAACAGGTACAATATTCTTTTGCCTCGTTTTTGGTGATATTACCACCTTCTGTAGCTGAGCCGATACAGGCATCCATGAATTCTTTTTTAAACTCTTCTGTGAATGTTTTCTGTTTATTCTGTGCCATTACAGAAAGGGGCAGCAGGGCCAGGGTTGAAAGTAAAATGTGCTTCATATAAATGCTTCTTGTTTAGGTGAATATGTAGAATGAAGGTACATAAAATACCGCTTTTTCTATATAATATGCCCATAGATTTGATTTCTTTATATTTTTTTGTGTTATATATACCCGGATTGAATACAATTATTGCTAATAATTGGCTAAATCCCCTCTTGTACTTTATGTAATATTTATTTTGCATACCTTTGCACAAATTTTCATTCACACCCATTAAATTTTTTATAAAAATGAGTAAAGTAAAAGTGGCCATCAATGGTTTCGGTCGTATCGGACGTTTAGCTTTTCGTCAAATCTTCAACCTGGAAGGTATTGAGGTAGTTGCCATCAACGATTTAACCAAACCAAATGTGCTGGCACATTTATTAAAATACGACACTGCTCAGGGTCGTTTCAACCAGGACGTTACCAGCTCTGATAATGCAATTACAGTAAACGGTAATGAAATCAAAATATATGCAGAAAAAGATCCTGCAAATATTCCTTGGGGACAACATGAGGTAGATGTAGTATTAGAGTGTACCGGCTTCTTTACTGATGCTGATAAAGCTCAAGCTCACATTACTGCAGGTGCCAAAAAAGTAGTAATTTCTGCTCCTGCTACCGGTGATTTGAAAACTGTAGTATTCAACGTAAACCACGATATCCTGGATGGTTCTGAAACAGTAATCAGTTGTGCATCTTGTACCACTAACTGTCTGGCGCCAATGGCTAAAGCGCTGCACGATAACTTTGAAATCAAAGTTGGTCAGATGACTACCGTACACGCCTACACTAACGATCAGAACACCCTGGATGCACCGCACTCAAAAGGTGATCTGCGTCGTGCACGTGCTGCTGCAGAAAACATTATTCCTAACTCTACCGGTGCTGCTAAAGCAATCGGTTTAGTATTACCTGCTCTGAAAGGTTTACTGGATGGTGGTGCACAACGTGTTCCTACGGTTACCGGTTCCCTGACTGAGTTGACTACTGTTCTGGGTAAAAAAGTAACTGCTGAAGAAGTGAATGCTGCAATGAAAGCTGCTGCTAACGAATCTTTCGGTTACAACGAAGATGAAATCGTTTCCAGCGATATCATCGGTACTTCTTATGGTTCCCTGTTCGATGCTACTCAAACTAAAGTAATTACTGTTGGTGATTACCAAATGGTAAAAACAGTTAGCTGGTATGATAACGAAATGAGCTATGTATCTCAACTGGTTCGTACCGTTAAATACTTCGCACAACTGATCTCTAAATAAGATTTAGTCTGACGATATATGCAAAGGCCGGTTTTTAAACCGGCCTTTGTCTTTTTATTACCCTAACTTTGCAGCAATAATTTTAATGATCCCTGATAAATCCCTGATTAAGTATATATGAAGTTTGAACAATACCAGATAGCCACAGAACTGAAAAGAGGCCTTGATGAACTGGGTTTCCGTAAACCGACTGATATTCAGTTTAAGACCATCGGACCAGTACTGCAGGGTAATGATGTGCTGGCGGTAGCACAGACTGGTACCGGTAAGACGGCCGCTTTTGTGATACCGATATTGCACAAACTGATGTATGTAAAGCATCCGCCACAGGAAAATGAAGCCAAATGCCTGGTGATGGTACCTACAAGGGAGCTGGCCATCCAGATTGCCAGTGTATTCCGCAGCATAGGAAAGTACACCCGGATGAAGACTACAGTCTTATTGGGTGGGGTAGAGCAGGATCACCAGATCGAGCAGTTGCAGAATGGTACCGATATCCTGATTGCTACGCCGGGCCGTATGTTTGACCTGATCTACCAGAAAAAACTGAACCTTAACCACACCGAAATACTGGTGCTGGATGAGGCCGATCTCATGCTGGACTATGGCTTTATCAAAGATATACGTGATGTGATCAAGTTTCTGCCGGATTACCGTCAGACGCTGTTCTTCTCTGCTACGATCAATAGTGAGATCAAAGAGATTGCCTACAGCATTGTGCGCAACCCGATCCGTATCCAGATCTCTCCAAAAGATCCGGTGTCTAAAAATGTGACACACTTTGTAGCGCATATAGAGAAGGATGATAAACGCTTCTTCTTGGAGCGGCTGGTAAGAGAACATCCTGAGGCTAAAATATTGATTTTTGTGCGCACCAAAGTACGTGCAGAGCGCGTTGCTGCAGCGATGGACCGGGTTGAAATCAAAACCCTGACCATGCACAGCGGTAAAGATCAAAAAGAGCGTGCAGAGATTATGGATGCATTTAAGTCGGGTGAGGTGAAATTACTGATTACGACTGACCTCAATGCACGTGGAGTGGATATTCCTAATGTGGATTATGTAGTCAATTATGATCTGCCGGATGAATCAGAAAATTATGTACACCGCGTAGGACGTACCGGTCGTGGCATGGCTAAGGGCATCGCTTATACCTTCTGCAGCAAAGATGAGCTTGCTATACTGAAAGATATAGAACAATACCTGGGTAAGAAGATCAACCAATTGGAGATTGATGCAGCGACCTATTCAGACACCATCGTATTTACAGAGGATGTAAAGGACAACAACTGGAAAGCACTGATGAAAGCTGAAGAGGAGTACCTGGAGAAAAAGAAAAGGAAGAAATAATTTGTAGTAAAAAGGAGGGCAATCGCCCTCCTTTTTTTATGCTCTTTTATCAGGAATTTTTACAGTCCGAAACCAATGCCCAGTTGGATATGCTGCGTTCTCCAGCGTTCATCTACTGTGGTATTATTGCGGTCAGAAATGCCGAATGCATAGCGTCCCGATACGTTAAGATGCAGTGGCAGCCTTATTTTCAGGCCTACCACACCGGATACATAACTTTCCTTGTATACATTTTTTACTTCAGTCAGGATATTATCCTTGTCACTCATGTCTACGACTTTGGTAAACTGCGGACCAAACTCCAGCCAGGTTGCCGGGAATACTTTTACCCCCAACAATACCGGTACAGATAATTCTGTGAAATCAAATGCAGCATTGCGCACTTGCTCCTTGCCATTCTGGATATAGGAATGGTAAATATCATTAAAGTTATCGCCGGTAATCATCCGCGTCTGGGTAAATAAACCCTCTGCAACCAGACTCATTTTCTCACCCCTGATGCCCAGGTATACCCCGCCGAATGGGAAAACTTTGTAATTGTTTTCAATTTGATCGCCAGTCGTTCGGTACACGTTGGCTCCGATTTTAATTCCGGCCATAGGCTCTTGCGCTATTGCTGTAAGCGACAGGCAAGCTGCACCTGCAGTGGCCAGGAATGTACTTATTTTCTGCATAGTTCTTATTTTTTGAGTTTATCCAAATAGTCCAGTGCCTCTCCTACTATGAAGAAGCTGCCGGTAATTAAAATAGTGTCTTCTTCCTGCGCATGGCTCAGTGCTGCGGCTACAGCTGCGGTCACTGTATCATATGCTGCACCTTGAAGATGCTGTTCTGCTGCGATTTGGGTAAGGGTTGCTGCAGGTAAGGCACGGGGTACCTGTGCCTGTGTGAAGTAGTACCTGGCTGTTGCGGGCATGATGGACAGGGCTTGTGGAACATCTTTATCTGCAACAAATCCGGTAACGATGTGTAAGTTACCACTTTTAAAGACAGCTTGCTCCAACTGGCCCATAATTGTCTGAATACCATCGGGGTTGTGTGCCACATCAAGTACAATATTCGGTCCCGTCTGAATCCAGTCCCAGCGGCCCCGCAGACCTGTCGATTTTTTTACGGATTGCAGTGCCTTGATACATATCTCTTCTGTTACATTCCAGCCTTTTTGCTGCATCAGACGGACTGCCGTCAGTGCCGTAATAATATTTTCTGCCTGGAAATTGCCCAGTAGATCAGTAGTCACATTCAGGATATTCATCTGTACCTTATCCACTATCTTCAGCTCCTGGCTGCTGGCCGATCGGCCAGCGTATACGGCATCGAATAACTTATCTGCAAATACAAGGCTGGTCTGGTTTAAGATCGCCACCTTCGAAAATACAGGTTCCGTTTCGGGCTGACTTAATCCGATCACTACCGGTACGCCGGGTTTAATAATGCCAGCTTTTTCACCTGCTATTTTCGCCAGGGTATCGCCCAGTATCTGCGTATGGTCCAGGCTGATGTTGGTGATGACGGACAGCTCCGGTATAATAATATTAGTACTGTCCCAGGTGCCTCCCAGTCCGGTTTCAATAATAGCAATATCTACAGCTTCGTCGGCGAATATCTGAAAAGCCATGGCCACATTCAATTCGAAGTATGAAGGTTTGATCTCTGTGATCAGTTCCGTATGATCATTGATAAATGCAGTGAGTTGTGCCTCGGTAATAGGTACGCCATTGATGCGGATGCGCTCACGGATATCTATGAGGTGCGGAGAAGTGTATAGGCCGGTTTTATAACCTGCCTGCTGAAACGTAGCTGCCAGGATATGACTGGTACTACCTTTGCCATTAGTGCCGGCAATATGAATGCTTTTGAATTTATGTTCCGGGTGGCCAAGGTGGGCTACCAGTGCCTTAATCTTGTCCAGGCTTGGGTTTAAAGCCTTTTCGCCTATCCTGGAGAACATAGGCAATTGGTCCATCATGAAAGATACCGCTTCGGTATATGATAATTGCTGCTTCAACGAAAATAATTATGAAGCACAAAAGTATTGTAACAAAACATGTTATGCGTCAAAATAAACAAATTGTAAAAAAAAATATTTTTTTATTAGTATTTTTTGTATAATTTCAT
>Ga0256790_1000005_pt1 | contig 154216 bp, 133 predicted proteins | sample MC6MC0941MT_FD_190206 | JGI IMG/M metagenome (GOLD analysis project Ga0256790, IMG submission 190206) | Metatranscriptome of enriched soil aggregate microbial communities from Iowa State University, Ames, United States - MC6-MC0941-MT... | ecosystem: Environmental > Terrestrial > Soil >... | reverse complement strand
GCCCAGGTGATCAGTCAGACATTAAGAGACTGTAAGCGCATCACCTTCCAGGGCAAAACATATACCAACAGTACAATAGTGAGGGATACGCTCTTAAACATGAGCGGTTGCGACAGCATTTATCATGTAACCAGCATCATCATTGATCATTTTACGGTAAGCTTGAGCAGCGATATTCCGAATCCTAATATCGGGGAGTCGATCAATCTGCAGACTGCCTCCAGCGATGTCAACTACCAGGTTGTTGGTTGGTCTCCGGCAGAACTGTTTCCCGACCAGCAGGCCTACAGTCAGGGTATACCGGCACCGGAGCAGGCAACGATTAAGGTAACTGCTAAAAATGATATCGGCTGTACCGATACTGCTGTGCTGATTATCACCGGTACCGACTTCTCAACCGACTTTATGATACCGAATGCCTTCACTCCGAACAGTGATGGTAAGAATGATGTATTCGAGCCCAAGTTCCGTATGAAGCGCAATTATAATGTAGTTACTTTCGAAATTTTCAACCGCTGGGGCAATAAAGTATTCGGAAGTTACAATGCCGGAGATAAAAGTGGCTGGGATGGTTATGTAAATGGAAAAAGGGCCGCTGCCGATGTGTATTTCTACTACATTGTAGTGTACTTCAGCGATGGCAGCAAAGTGGTGAAGAAAGGTGATGTTACGCTGATGTATTAATTTAAAACATACTACTACTTTAAAAGCGCCGGACGTCCGGCGCTTTTAAAGTAGTAGTACACCCCTATAACAAATCATAAATTTTGTCAATATTATGTTTACGCTGCCATTAATATGTATATTTTACTATTTTTGCATAGCATAAAAAATACATAATGGAAGAAATTGCAGCAGGCCCTTTACTCAGCACCATAGAATACCCTTCTGATCTTCAGAAGCTGGACAAACTCCAACTGCAACAAGTATGTAACGAACTCAGACAATTTATCATTGACTGTGTGAGTGTAAACGGGGGCCATTTCGGCGCCAGTCTTGGCGTTGTTGAGCTTACTGTGGCTTTACATTATGTGTTAAGAGCTCCTTACGATAAACTGGTATGGGACGTAGGCCATCAGGCTTACGGACATAAAATCCTGACCGGCAGAAGAAAGGTTTTTCACACCAACCGTAAATTTAAGGGCATCAGCGGGTTTCCGAATATCAGTGAAAGTGAATATGATGCTTTTGGCGTAGGGCACTCTTCTACGTCTATTTCTGCTGCCCTGGGTATGGCTATTGCTTCTAAACTGAAGGGAGAAACAGACCGCAGGCATGTTGCCGTGATCGGTGACGGTGCGATGACGGCCGGGTTACCTTTTGAAGCCCTGAACCATGCAGGTGTGGCCAATGCCAATATCCTTGTTATCCTGAACGATAATAATATGAGTATTGATGCGAATGTAGGGGCACTGAAAGAGTACCTTACCGACATCACTACTTCTAAAACATACAATAAACTCCGCGATGATTTCTGGCACCTGCTGGGCAAACTGCCGGCGGCGAACTTCCAGAGAAATATGGCTTCTAAGATCGAAGCCAGCCTGAAAGGTGTAGTATCTAAGGCCAGCAATCTGTTTGAGGCACTGGGCTTCCGCTACTTCGGACCAGTAGATGGCCACAATGTGGTTAAACTGGCCGATCAGCTGAAAGATATCGTGGACCTGCCTGGCCCGAAACTGTTACATATCAAAACGGTTAAGGGTAAAGGTTATGACCTGGCGGAAAAAGATCAGACCCTGTGGCATGCTCCGGGATTGTTTGATAAAGTAACTGGTCAGATCAATACTAAAGTTTTTAATACCCCTCAACCTCCAAAATACCAGGATGTATTCGGTAAAACCATTATTGAGCTGGCAGAACAGAACCCTAAGATTATGGGTATTACTCCTGCCATGCCATCTGGTTGTTCACTGAAATATATGATGGCCGAGATGCCTGATCGTGCACTGGATGTAGGTATTGCCGAGCAGCATGCCGTTACGGTAAGTGCCGGTCTGGCTACGCAGGGCATGAAGGTGTTCTGTAATATTTACAGTTCCTTTATGCAACGTGCTTATGATATGGTGGTTCATGATGTAGCGATCCAGAATCTGCCGGTAATCTTCTGCCTGGACCGCGCAGGAGTAGTCGGTGACGATGGTGCTACGCACCATGGTGCCTATGATGTTGCCTATATGCGCTGTATCCCCAATATGATCGTTAGCTCTCCGATGAATGAATCGGAGCTGCGTAATCTTATGTACACGGCACAACTGGATGAAAATACGCATCCGTTCGTGATCCGCTACCCACGCGGACAAGGTGTGTTACCAGAGTGGCAGACCCCAATGGAAAAAATTACAGTCGGTACCGGTCGCAAGATCAAAGACGGTAGTGAAATGGCTATTATCACCCTGGGGCACTGCGGAAACTTTGCTGTAGAGGCTTGTAAAGAGTTGACTACATTGGGTATTGATGCGGCCCACTATGATCTGCGTTTTGTAAAACCTTTGGATGAGGCGATGCTGCATGAGATCGGTAAGCGTTTCAGCAAAATCATTACGGTAGAAGATGGCTGTATCCGTGGTGGTATGGGTAGTGCTGTACTGGAGTTCTTTAACGAGCAGGGCTATAAACCATCAGTTACTATACTGGGTATCCCGGATGAGATCGTAGAGCACGGCAAGCCGGAAGAGCTGCATCATTTATGCGGTTATGACAAGGAAGCTATTATTGCTGCAGCCAAAAACTTCAGTTCTGTAGTAACGGAAACCGTTAGCATTGGAGTTTAATTAACAGCATTTCACATAAGCTTGGCTTTTAATACATTAAACGCTGCTTTATTTTTACATTCTAAATCAACAACAAAAGACAAAATATATGAAAAAAGTATTTGCATTAATTCTGGCTGTGTTAACCCTGAGTACCTCTGCAACTTTTGCACAGGACGCCAAAGCTAAGGCCGTGCTGGATAAGCTTAGTGCGAAAATCAAAGGGATGTCCAGCCTTAAAGCCAGTTTCTCCTTTGTCGCTAAAGATGCAAAGGGTAAAGTGCAACTGAACCAGAAAGGTACCATCATGATGAAAGGCGAAAAATACCATGTGACCGTTCCTAACCAGGAAATGATCTCTGATGGTAAAACCATGTGGACCTACATGAAAAATAATAAAGAAGTACAGGTTGCTAACTACAACCCTGCAGAAATGACGATGTCTCCTGCCAAATTATTTTCCGGAAGCTATGCAAAGGATTTTAATTATACCTATGCAGGTCAGCAAACCATTAAGGGTAAAGTAGTGGATATTGTTTACCTGACGCCTAAATCGGCTAAAACTTTTAAAAGTGTAACCATCCTGATCGATCAGACCGGTATGGTTATGAGCGGTAGTGTAGAAGAGAAAAACGGTAACTACTATACTTATTCTCTTTCCGGTGTTCAGGCTAATGGCGCAAGCGCTGATGCTTTATACACCTTCAATGCAAAGGCATACCCTGGCGTTGAAGTAATCGACTTACGATAGTATTTTCTCATCATTTATATTAAAGATAGCCACCCGGATGGAGTGGCTATCTTATTTTGTTGCAGACAATCTATTCTGATTTTCAATAGATCAGCAATGTCTGCCCTATTGAAAGATATTTACTACTTGTGAAGGATCATAGACCTGAACACTCTGTACTCCTCAAATTTTTCCTTCATCATATCGTATTTATACTTTTTCAGGTAGTTCTTATACGACTCCACACTGCTGAACTGGTGTCGATCCGGGCGCTTCTTCTATGTAGTCTATTTCCTTCAGGAACTCTTTCCATTCCTCACATTCGCGATAGTACTCCACTAGCACAGTAACATCCTTTAACAGCCAGGTGCCGGTAAGGTGTTCACGGATATAACGCTGCAGCACCAGGGCAAATGCTCCTGCAACAATAAAAGGGCTGAAATGTATAATTTCCGATACATAATATATTAATAAGATATAATTAAATTGTACTGATCGTGACAGTTTTAAGACATAAATATGTAAAATATTCCTAAAATAATATATAAATCACAGTAAAACAGCATTTATTGAATAATTTCGGGCTCCTTTTACACTACTATATTAACAGTAATTTCCATGAAATCTCTATATACGATCGTCAGCCTTATGTGCATAAATCCGATGGTGTCTTTGGCACAATCAGCATCTCTGCACATTACCGGTAAGGTATTTGACGAAACCAAGGCTCCGGCATCTTATGCCGATATCCGCTTATATCGTTCAGCCGACTCTTCTTTTGTATCCGGTGTGCCCTCTGCAGAGGATGGAAGATTTGAAATCACCGCAGAAAACGGTAAGTATTATGCAACGGTTTCTCTTTTCGGTCTGTCCAGCAAAATAGTTTCTATCAATAAACAAACGGGCGAGGTTGATCTCGGGTCTGTATACCTGAAAGCAACTGCTGTAGGCCTTAAAGAAGTTACAGTTACTGCAGATCAGAACCAGATGTCGCTGAAGATTGATAAAAGGGTCTTTAATGTAGGATCTGATCTGAATAATCAGGGTGCAAATGCGACCGAGGTACTGCAGAACATTCCTTCTATTACCGTAGATGCCGAGGGTAATGTAAGTCTGCGCGGCAGCCAGAATGTGCGTATCCTTGTTGACGGCAAGCTTTCGGGTTTTGCCTCTTCGGCAGATGCGCTGCAACAATTGCAATCCGATATGATCGATAAGATTGAAGTGATCACCAATGCCTCTGCGCGATATGATGCTCAGGGGGAATCGGGCATCATCAATATTATCCTGAAAAAAAATAAGAAAGCAGGGTTTAACGGTTCGGTGACCCTGAGAACGGGCTACTATCCTGATCATGGTGTTGGTTTTAATGCCAATTACCGTACGGGCAAATTCAATTTTTTCGGTTCTTATACTTTAAGCCGCAGAGAACATCCCGGTACCAGCTATACCGATCAGCGCGTACAGAATGCTGATACAGGTTTTGCCTACCACCAGGACTATCGACATGAACGCAAAAAATGGGGTAACAATGGTTCTTTTGGATTTGATTATATGATCAATAATAAAAATACCTTGAGTGTAATGGCATCTGTCCGTTCCGGCATTGGCAATAACAGTTATTACAGAACATACAAAAACTATGATCTGGCCAATACCCTGCTGAGCACAGATCAGCGCGATGAGGCAAACCAGGAAATGGAAGATCTGTTTGAGGGAAGCATTGCCTATACCCGCAAATTCAACAAACCCGGTATGGAATGGAAAACGGAATTAAAAGGATTCCGCGATCAGGACTATGAGCGTTCTAACTATACCGAAACCTCTACCCGCTATACAGAAACCGAACTGGAGTATTCCAAAACATATGTAACAGAACAAAACTTATTATTACAATCTGATCTTACGATTCCTTTTGCCAAAGATGGTAAGGTAGAGCTGGGTGGCCGCAGCCAGAACCGTTATTTCCTGAACGAATTCCGTTTTGGCGAAATGAATGCGGGCAACTGGGAAACACCGCAGGCATTTAATGATGATTTCGACTACGTGGAAAAAGTACATGCCGGTTATGTAATGGCCTCCAATACTTTCGGAAAACTGGGTATGCAGGCTGGTATCAGAGGAGAATATTCTGATATCCGTACCAGGCAACAGTCGCAGAACCAGTGGAACAAAAAAGAGTATATGAACTGGTTCCCGAGTGCAGCCATTTCATACCAGTACAGCAAGCAGAAAACCTTTCAGCTGAGCTATAGCCGCCGCATTAATCGTCCGGGTCAGTGGGACCTGATGCCGTTTATGAAATTCGGTGATAACCGTGAAATGCGTGTAGGTAATCCTAACCTTAATCCCGAGTACACCAATGCATTGGAATTCAGCTTTATGCAGAACTGGGATAAGGGGTCTCTGTTATCATCTGTATACTACCGCAAAACTACCGATAAGATTGAGCGCATGGCCTCTTATGGCAGTGATGGCATCATCTACCGCATACCATTGAATGTTGCAGACAGAAATGCCTATGGACTGGAACTGAATGGTAATTACACGTTGAGCAGCTGGGCACGCGTGACCAGTGGTTTCAACTTCTTTAAAGAGGTGGTATTCGGTACGTACCAGAACGAACGTTTTGAGGTGAATAACTTTAGCTGGACAAACCGCACTTCCTTTAACTTTACCTTGCCTCAGCGTTGGAGAATACAGGTATCCGGTAATTACGAAGCACCTAAGGTTAATCCACAAGGCCGCTCTCTAGCAGTGTATTTTGCCGATTTCGGTATGACAAAAGATATCCTCCGCAGCAAAGCCACTATCGGCCTTAATGTCAATGATGTATTCAATACCCGTAAGTGGCGCAGCATTACAGAAACTGCCGAGATCTACTCTGAGAGCATGTTCCAGTGGCGCCCGAGAAGTATACGACTGGTATTTAACTACCGCTTTAACCAGCAACCTAAAGATCATTCCAAAATGGATGATATGATGGATGGAGAAGCTTAAATATAAAAAGAAAGAGGAAATGCGCTGTGCATTTCCTCTTTCTTTTTAATAACTATTTTGCTTACAGTACACCGACTTCCTGCATACAGGTTTTCATCATCTCGTACGTACGCTCAATATCATTATCCAGACCTATAGAGAATCGGATCAGGCCATCGCTCAGGCCCATTTCTGCCTGCTCTTCTGCCGGGATCTCGCTAGAGGTAGAAGTGCCCGGGGCACTGAATAATGTTTTATAGAAGCCCAGGCTCACTGCCAGGTAGCCGATATTACGGTGCTGCATCAGTTCCATCAGCTCATTTGCTTTATCCAGGCTGCCCACATCAATGGTCATCATTCCACCAAAACCATATTCTGCATTATACATTTTCTTGTACAGTTCATGTCCGCTATGGCTTGGTAATCCGTTATACACGACTTTCAGTCCGTCCTGTTCAAAACGCTGTGCCAGGTATAAAGCATTTCGGCTGTGCTGCTGGATACGGATGTGCAAGGTGCGTAGATTTTTCAGGATGCTGGCAGAACGGTAGCTGTCCATAGTCGGCCCCAGTAACATTGCTGCGCCATCATTTACATTCCTCAGGTCATCGATGAATTGCTGCGTACCACATACCACACCACCAACAGTATCACTGCTGCCATTGATAAATTTGGTCAGGCTGTGAATGACCACATCTGCTCCTAAAGATACAGGTGCAATAGCCAGCGGAGAGAACGTATTGTCCACCACCAGTTTTAAGTTATATTTTTTAGCCAGTGCAGCCATACCCGCGATATCGGTTATCTCCATCAGGGGATTGCTCACCGTTTCGCAATACAGCACTTTGGTCTGTGGGGTAATGGCTTTTTCAACGACATCAAGTTTAGTACTATCCACAAAAGTGGTATGTATATTCAGCTTGGGCGTAAAGTTTTTCATGAAGGCATAAGTACCTCCATAAATGGTTCTGCTCGATACAATATGATCACCTGCACCACACAGTTGTAATAAGGTCGCAGTAATAGCGCCCATACCGGAAGCAGTTACATTAGCCGCCTCGGTATTTTCCATAGCGGCCAGTGCCTGACCCAGGTATAAGTTGCTCGGAGAGGAGTGTCTTGAATACAGGTAACAACCTTCTGCATTGCCTTCAAAGGTGTCGAACATCTTTTTGGCCGAAAGGAAAGTGTACGTAGAAGAATCGGAAATAGACGGGTTTACTCCTCCGAACTCACCGAAATACTGTAAATCCTGGATTTTGTCTGCTGGATTAAAGCTCATAATGCTAACTGAATTTTTGATTAACGTTGTAATGGATCTGTTTATCTGTTTGACTAATAAATGTCATATATTCTCCTGCTGATATTCCACCTCAGTCCGGCATACAGAAATATATTATTGCCGGAAGAGACGCCTGCAGTGCTTTTGCGAAAGTAATTACCTCCTGCTTCTATATAAATATTGGGACGCAGTTCGTACGCTGCATTCAGGTTTCCGAATAGTCCTTTTTCCACAATGCCATTAAACATCGGATAGTTATCTCCGGCCATGCGCTGATCGGCTAAGCCGTAAATACCATTTCCGATCTGTGCACTATCCGCACCTCTTTTAGATACAATGGCCCTTGCCGTAATATTGAGTCTTGGTATAGGCTGGTACCTGAGTTGTGCAATCAGTTCGGCATAATTATTCCCCATAGGATGTGCCAGGGGCTGATTGTAATGGGTAAAGCTGGCTATACTATCTCCCTGCGCCATGTAAGTGAACGGACGGATGATGTTAAATTCTGCCTGTAAATCCAGATTAGGTACGCCGGCCACATTGAAATATTTTATACCAAGCTGTCCTGCATACTGGTTCTTCCAGGAGGCACTACCCAGGGCTGACCAGTCGGCCCGATCCAGGTATAACTGTCCGTATACCTGCAGACCACCAATGGGTAAGGCTTTGAACTGTAATCCCCAGGCATTGTTATTGGCCGTATTACCTATCCCCATTTGTTTCACCAGGCTCTGGTAGCCGATTACAGGTACAATCATTTCTACAGGCACGCCTGTCTGTTTGGCAAACACTGTGCTTTCGAAAATACCTACATTCAACCAATGGTTGGGCGTATAATTCAATTGGTGAATACTGGCATACTTGCGTGGCAACAATCCATCTCCACTTAAGAGCACTGTATTATTTGACACCAGTTCTGTATACAGGTTTTCATATGAAAAGTTTCCCCACTGACTGCGCAAACGCAGAAAGGTGGCAGGTGCTGTGGAATTGGATATGACCAGGCTTCTGATCCCGTAACCGATCTGGTTACGGTCATAACCAAAGGTGAGTCCGACATGGTCTCTCCACAAAGCAAAATCAATATACCCTCTTGCCAGGAAGAAATCATAATTATTGCCATTCTTTACACTGTAATGCTCTCCGGGAAACTGGCCTCTGTGACGGGTCGCCCAGTCATCTATGTAAGCAGGAACCTTCTCCTGGTTATCGGCCAGCATGGTGTAAAAGCCTACCCTGTCTGCAATACGGCCGCGTACTTCAACGCCTCTGGTATTGATAGAACGAAAACCGCCGTCTTTTTCATAGCCACCCTGCAGGTATAAAACCGGGTTTACGACCATGAAGAAGTCATCTTTATCCACATGCAGCAGATCCGGTTGTTTTTTATAAAAGTAGCGCAGGACCGGGCGCCTGGAATCTATGGCTCCACCCTCGCCTGAGGAATTGGTATACCATTCTCCACTGATAGAAATAGCCCTGCCTATATTGTAGGCATCTATATCATTAACGACGAGGCCACGTGTACGGCTGGCCCGTTGCACTTCAGTCATGAAGTCGACGACATCTTTCCGTGAATAGGGTTTAGAAGCGGTATTGAAAGCAGAGATCAGGTAGCCTGAGCGGGTTTCCAGCCGGTCTACCAGGTCATACTCTTCAGACCCGTAATTGAGATAAGTATTCTGCGCTGCAACAGGTATTGCTGTAGCACATCCGAGCAACATTGCTGCTGCACGTAAGGTGTATGTAGTTTTTAGTAAAGCCATAGTATCGGTTTGAAACACTCGAGCGACACACAAAAGTATCTAAAATATATGGAATGTCATCGGGTATACTCTGGTCGCCGAATCGGGCGCTTTATTTTATAAAAGACAAACTCCATTCTGGAGATATAACCTATTTTTGAATCGATGAAGGTGTATACCAGAGTAGAAAAACTGATGGGTTCTGTTTTTACCCTTGGCATTGCGGCAACCGGCGAAGCGCAGGCAGCGCAATTGCTGGATATAGGTATCGCAGAAATCAGGCGTATAGAAGATATGCTCTCTGAGTTTAAACCCGATTCTGAAACCAGCCTCCTCAACAGGTCTGCGCCAGGTGAACCTGTGACTGTTTCTGCAGAATGCTTTGGGCTCATCAAAAGATCGCTGGACATTGCTGCACTTACCAAAGGTGACTTTGATATTACCGTAAGTCCTTTAAAAAAATTATACCGATTTAAGAATGCTGCTTATACCATGCCCGCTACAGATGAGATCAGGAGCACTTTACAAACGATCGGGTATACTAAGGTACTGACAGATGAGGCTACACAGACCGTTCGCTTTACCACAGCAGGAATGCAAATCAGTTTTGCCGCAATCGGCAAAGGATATGCTGCAGACCGGGTAAAGATGCTTTGGAAAAATGCAGGTGTTCTATCGGGATATATCAATGCCAGCGGAGATCTTTGTGCCTTCGGCAATAAACCGGATGGCCTGCCCTGGAATGTTGGCATTGCAGACCCCGATAATCCTGCAGCAGTACTGTTCTATATTCCGCTAAAAGATATGGCTGTAGCGACCTCTGGTGATTACGAACAGCATTTTATACATGAGGGCAAGCGGTACAGTCATAATATTGATCCGCATAGCGGCTTACCTATTTCCGGTATTAAAAGTGTAAGTGTATTTTCTCCCGCAGCAGAATTATCTGATGCCCTGGCTACGGCTGTATATGTAAAGGGGGTACAGAAAGGACTGGATTTTATCAATCAATTACCACATACTCATTGCATCATCATTGATGAAGATAATCAGGTGTACGGATCAGAGCAGTTGCAATAACTATTATATTAAATTAGTATATAGTTAATTCGCAATTTATTTTCGACCTTTGTGCCCCAAAAAGAACAGTACAAACACATTTAACCTCAGTATGAAATTCAGATACGACATAGGCTTACTACGGGCCATTGCAGTCCTTAGTGTATTATTATACCATTACAAAGTGCCCGGTTTTGGCGGAGGCTTTTCTGGAGTGGATGTATTCTTCGTGATATCTGGTTTCCTGATGACAAAGATCATCCTTAGCGGATTTGAGAAGGACACCTTTTCGGTTTGGAATTTTATTGTAAAGCGGGCCAAAAGGATCATGCCGCCGCTTATCGTGCTGGGCTGCGCGCTCCTGCTGATCTCCAGTTTGCTGTTTTTCGGTAATACGCATTCCCAGAACAGCAGGAACATATTTGTCGGGCTTACCTTCATTTCCAACATTTATTTCTGGCTTAAGCAAAGCTATTTTGATAGTGATGCACAGGGCAATATTTTTCTGCACAGCTGGTCATTGTCTGTTGAATGGCAGTTTTACATGCTGTACCCGATACTGCTCTATCCCTTCAAAAAGCTGTACTTCCATCACAAAAAATGGTTTACTGCCGGCTTGTTGACCTTTACTGCATTATCTTTTTTACTGTGTCTGCTGCTGATCGGGAAGTATAGCACTTTTACCTTTTATATGATCCCGACACGTGCCTGGGAAATGACACTAGGGGGTCTCGCTTTGCTTTACTCCGATCATATAAAACTAAAGGATACTGCTCGTCGCATGCTTATTATGCTTTCTTTCGGCATCATCCTGCTCTGTAATGTTTTTCTGAAAGAATCTATGCCCTGGCCATCGGCATACACTTTATTTCCGGCAATAGCTACCTTCCTCATTATTGCCTTAAATACCAACTACTCCTGGTATCAAAACAAGCTGTTTCAATTTGTTGGAAAGATATCTTACTCCCTTTATCTCTGGCACTGGCCTTTCTATGTTATATTCCGGTTTTTTCTCCTGGATAAATATCCTGTTTTATTGATTCCTATAGCCCTGTCATTCTTATGTGCTATCTTATCTTACTACCTGATAGAGCAAAGGGAAGCATCTGGCCGTATGCGCTTTATCATCCCTACAGCACTGGTAAGCCTGGGCTGTGCGCTGGTATTTTTCTATAAACCTGCAAATGCTTTTACCAATAGTGTCCGTGTATTTAATGACAATTACAAAGCCTATTATGACAAGTATGATCAGCTGGATCAATTCAATGCCCATAGTTGTTTTGTAACCAGTGATGAACAATATACAAAGTATGACTATGACAACTGCCTGAAGGTAGATTCTACTAAACAAAACATCCTTTTGCTGGGTGATAGTCATGCAGCAGAATTATCAAAATCTTTCCGCAAAACCTTATCTCCGGATCAGCATTTGCTCGAAGTATCTGCGGGCATGACCTTTCCATTCCTGGAGCCTAAAGGATTAGAACGATCTGTAAAAGTGCTTAACCATTTTTACAAATCATTTCTGCCGGCGCAGAAACAGCATATTGATAAATTGTTTATTTCTGTACACTGGCTGATGGATCTGGGCTATTCAAAACCGGAAATAAAAACACATATTCAGGAGCTGATACAATATCTGGAACAAAATAATATAAATTATTACTTCATTGGTCAGACGGAAAAATATACGGCGCCCTTCCCGAAAATAGCATTGCAGCTTGATAAAAAAGTAGACCGGATCCCTGATGTCTACTACGACCAGGATGGTGCTGAGATGAACCAGTTTCTGATGACTTTCATTCCTAAGGAAAGGTATATAAATGTATACAGATTACCAGAGATGCATAAAATAGATCAGCAATCTAACATGCCTTATATGTTCGACAATAATCACTTTACTGAATTTGGCGCAGATCAATTAACCGCTTATTTAATCAGAAATAAGTATTTATAGACCTATATTTGGATAGCTTATGAAGGTTAAATTTTCATTTTATACTCTGGTACTGATCTTGCTGTTTGCTTCCTGTAAAACGGTAAAGCCTTATGAGCGGCAATTTGTCAACGATACAGAAATGCAGATGGGCGATGATGCCGGCAACCGTTTTAATCACTATGTACACTCGATTCGTGAAGGTGCTGTTCCGGCCAATGGCCAGAAAGGCAGTGGGGGCTGCGGTTGTAACTAATCTTATGGCAACATGAACAAACAATTAATTGTGCTGGGTAGTATTACTTTATGCAGCCATAGTATTAGTGCACAGGAAACAAAAGAACAGGATACTGTTGATCAGAGTGATATTGAACTGGTGTATAACCATTACATCCAGGATGGCAACCACTCTGCGGTAACGGGTGGTACCGGTACAGAAGCCCTTACAGTGTATGGCCCTTCCGTAAATATTAAACGCAGCCGCAAAAACAATATACTCACTTTTAATGTGGGTACGGATATCATCAGCTCTGCCTCTACAGATAATATTGATTATGTAAAATCTTCGGCCTCTTATACCGATATCCACGGTTATACCTACGGTGTGCTGGAACATAGATTCCGCAATGGTTTTAACCTGTACGGCGGTATGGGATTTTCTATAGAGAGCGATTACTTCTCCTACAGCGGCCGGCTTGGATTTTCGAAAGAAGATGTAAAAAAACAACGTAGTTATTTCGCAGAAATACAGGCCTTCAATGATGACCTGCGCTGGGGTCGTATCAATGAAAATTATTACAAAGCGGTAAAACTGATTTACCCTGAAGAGCTGCGCTACCGGGAATGGTTTGACGGATATAAAAGATACTCTTACAATTTCAAAGCGGGCTTTACCCAGATTGTGGATAAACGCAATGTAATAGGCTTCTACCCGGAACTGATCTGGCAGCAGGGCCTGTTATCCACACCTTTTCACCGGGTATATTTTACCAACGGACAATTAATGGTGGAGCAGCTTCCGGAGCAAAGGCTCAAGGCCAGCCTGGGACTGAAATGGAATCGCTTTGCCGGGGGCAGAACGGTATTAAAGCAAAGCATTAATGCCTATACAGATAACTTCGGGATACATGCGCTGGCACTGGAGCAGGAGACGGCCATCAAACTGAACCGGGTACTGACTATACTACCCAATGTCCGTTTTTATACCCAGAGCGCTGCTGATTATTTTAAACCGTATAAGCAGCACGATATTTCGGAGCAGTACTACACCTCCGATTATGATTATTCCCGCTTCTACAGCTATAGTGTAGGTATGGGTTTCCGTTATAATCCTTTTAAAACATTGAATAAACATTTTCTATTTAGAGGAATGACACTGCGGTATAATTATTACCAGCGCAGCGATGGTTTATGGTCACATATACTCTCCGCTTCGTTTCAGTCGGTCTTTACGCGCAATACAAAAAAGTAAATACCGCAATTTCCGGATTGTGCAAGCCGGCTTATTTCCGGAATTTTGTACTAAATATTTAACGATGCAAATTTCTTCTGACCATACACAATCCAGCCTGGACTTTGAGCGTATCGCAGCTGCAATACGCTACATCAATGAGCACTTCCAGGAGCAGCCCGACCTGGAAACCATTGCGGAGCAGGTGCATATGAGTCCTTTCCATTTTCAACGCATGTTTAAGGAATGGGCAGGCATCAGTCCTAAAAAATTTCTGCAGTACATCAGTCTCAATTACGCTAAATCTTTATTACGCGAAGATCCAGCGCAAAGTCTTCTGGAGGTTAGCTTTGCTACAGGATTATCCAGCAGCAGCAGGCTGCATGATCTGTTTGTCAAAATAGAAGGCATGAGCCCGGCGGTGTATAAGTCGGGCGGCAATCAATTGCATATTGAATTTGATTTTTATCCCACACCTTTCGGACAGGTGATTATTGCCAATACAGATGTTGGTATTTGTTACATGGCCTTTGAAGAAAACTGGGAGCGGGCTACGAGCCAGTTGCAGGCTTATTTTCCGCATGCTGCACTGGTTATGAAAAAAAATACAGTACAGCAAAGTGCATTGTCGGTTTTTACAACCGACAATGTCCCGGAAACACCAATACGTCTGCATTTGAAAGGAACCGCATTTCAGCTCAAGGTATGGGAAGCTCTATTAAAAATCCCGATGGGTACCGTGAGCACTTATGGAAAGCTAGCGCAAAGCATTGAACAGCCTAAGGCTGCGCGGGCTGTGGGTACTGCCATCGGATCAAATCCGGTTGCCTTCTTGATACCCTGTCATCGGGTAATACAGTCCAGTGGCCACTTCGGCGGTTATATGTGGGACCCGGTACGCAAAACAGCGCTCATTGGCTGGGAGCAGGCACAGGTGCATCAATAAAATGTAAAGTCAAAAGTAAAAATTGAATATACGCTTTCAGCAAGCCTACATAATTTTTCATTTGCTATTATGGTTTTGGCGGTACCTTTTGCATCAAGGCAAAAGGTACCGCCAAAAGGACGAATAAAATAGTTACCTACATGCTGATAGTCAGTATTACATAAATGAATAAGCCCGCCGGTATGGCGGGCTTATTCATTTATGTAATTTATGTAATTATCTTGAATTTTATCTATACATTCCCGTAAGTATTAGACTGGCCACCATCGATGGCTATGACCTGTCCGCTTACATAGGAGGCATCATCACTCAGCAGGAATACGACTACCTTAGCCACCTCTTCCGGTAAGCCCAGTCTTTTGGTCGGATTGGCTTTTGCATATTCTTTCTCCGCAGATTTCGGATCTTCCGCATTGATCTGTCTGAATGCTTCTGCAACCATTGGTGTAAGGATCGCACCCGGTGCAATCGCATTTGTAGTGATACCAAACTGACCATATTCCAGTGCAGCATTTTTAGTCATACCGGCTACGGCATGCTTGGTGGCTACATATGGTGTCTGGTTCATGACACCGCGTATACCGCCTACAGAAGCTACGTTCACGATTCTGCCATAATTTTTTTCTTTCATGACCGGTATAATGTATTTCATGCCGTAGTACACCCCCATCAGGTTAATATCTATTACTTTTTTAAACACGCCCAGGTCATAATCTGTCATAGGCGCTTGCCGCCCTTCTATACCGGCATTGTTGTAAAAACCGTCTATTGTGCCATAGGTTGCTACGGTCTTATCCACATATTCCTTCACCCTGGCTTCTTCGGAGACATCGGCCACAACACTCAGTATCTGTACATCGTTCCCGGCCTCTGCTCTGATCTCTTGTTCTGCTGCTGCTAATGCATCTGCATTATAATCTACTAATGTCAGTTTTGCCCCTTCTTTTGCGGCTACGATTGCGGTCGCCAACCCCAGGCCCATACCGGCTCCGGTTATGACGATCACTTTGTCTGCTAATTTTTTCATCTGGAAAAATTTATTGAATTTAAAAATGCGGTGGAGGTTTTTTCAGATAGCCAAAGTTACCCATAATGCCAGCGGCTATAAGATCGTTTAAGTTAAAGCTTGTTTAAGAGAAGCCTTATATTTTCACAAATACTTGTACGTACATCTATTTTATTATATCGCAAGATCCGGATTGTGGCTGCCGATACAATACCGTATTTTTGTGCTGCATTACTGTCGATATTATGAGCCAGCTCAATCTGTTTAGTTCTTCTGCTGATCAACCGATCAACCTGCTTCCTTATGAGGGATGTGTATTATATTATGGTCCGGTTATGCCTGCAAATGAGGCCAATCGTTTTTACGAATTACTGATACAAACGGTGGACTGGAAGAATGATGAAGCGATCATTTTCGGTAAGAAGATTATGACCAAAAGGAAAGCAGCCTGGTACGGAGATCATTCGTTTTCCTACACTTATTCACAGGTTACCAAAACGGCATTACCCTGGAATAAACCTTTACTGCAACTGAAGGCACTCGTAGAAGGTATACTGGGCGTGACCTTCAACTCCTGTCTGCTGAATCTGTACCATGACGGTCAGGAAGGTATGGCATGGCATAGTGATGATGAACGGGAACTGCAGAAAAATGGTACGATCGCCTCGCTCAGTTTCGGCGCAGTACGCAAATTTGCATTTAAACATAAACAGACCAAAGAAACGGTCGCACTGGATCTGGCGCATGGCAGCCTGCTGGTAATGAAGGACACTACACAGACCTATTGGCTGCACCGCTTGCCGCCTACAACAAAGGTATCCGCTCCCCGTATAAACCTTACCTTCCGTATCATGAATTACCCTGGTTAAAAAAGATTACTGCTTATATATACATTTTTATTGATTCCCCGTTATTACTTATATCCTTTTCCCAAACCGGGAGGGGAATGCTGTTTTCTTCCAGACCACGAAACAGGTACTGATCGAAATACGGTATAATATACCCGATAGTACACCAGGTCATTGAAAACAGCATGGAACATGAAGAAATACTATCTTTTACTGATTATTTTCGTGCTCGGAATCATTATTTCGGGCATACAACCACATGATTATTTTACCTGGTTCCTGGAGGTTTTTCCTGCACTGCTGGGTGCAATGGTACTCATTGCTACATTTGAAAAATTCCGTTTTACGTACTGCGTTTATGTACTGATATTGCTGCATGCCCTGGTATTATTTATCGGCGGCCACTATACATATGCCGAGGTTCCGCTTTTTGATACGATTAAGGAGGCTCTGGGACAGGAGCGCAATAACTATGATAAAGTAGGACATTTTATGCAGGGCTTTGTGCCTGCCGCTATTATACGCGAACTGCTGATCCGCCGCAATATCATCAATGTCAGATCCTGGATACCTTACATGGTCTTATGTATATGTATTACCATCAGCGTTTGCTACGAATTTCTCGAATGGGCTGTTGCCATCTTTACCGGCAGTGCCGCAGAAGATTTCCTGGGTACACAGGGTTATGTATGGGATACCCAATCCGATATGCTGTATGCCAGTATAGGGGCGATTACATTCCTGCTTATTTTCCACAGATGGCATGACCGCAGGATGATACGGGAATTTGATAAGGCATGATTAATGTAAATTGATAACCTCTTCAACAAATTCGGTTTTCCTGCCAAAGCAGGGAATACAAATTTTTTAAGCCTGTTCAAATATTTGTTGCGGCATTCTGCTTAGCTTTACAGCAGTATACTTATTCCTCTTTTTGATATGAACAGTTCTAACCTGAAAACTTTTTTGACTTCTAATGTGGATATGGATGAACAGATCATCCGGGAGCATATCGAAAATCTGAAAAAGATACAGGTTAAGAAGGGTAATTTTCTGCTGCGCCAGGGCGATGTCTGTAAACATTCCTTCTTCGTGGAAGAAGGTCTTTTAAAGTATTATTCTATTGATGAAAAAGGTAAACAACATATCCTTCAGTTCGCACCGGAAGGTTGGTTTGTAGTAGACCGTGAAAGTGCTTTTTTCAACCAACCTTCACAGTATTTCATAGAAGCCCTGGAAGATAGTGTAGTGACTATGATTGATGTAGATATGTTTGCATCTTTGTCCTTACACAATCAGTCTTTTGCTTTATTCAACAATAAACTGCTGCATAATCACATCCGTCATCTGCAAAATCGCATTAATCTTTTATTGAGTGCTACTGCAGAGGAGCGTTACCTCGATTTCATACGCATATATCCCGATCTGCTGCTCAGGGTGCCACAGACACTGGTGGCTTCTTACCTGGGCATTACCCCCGAGAGCCTGAGCCGTGTACGCAAAGATCTGGCGACCAAAAAGCATCAGAAACAGTAATTACCATACATCAATGGATACCGCACGGGCCATGTAGTAATTTTGTATTACAAAAAACAAATAATTATCATGGCTATAAAAAACGTTGTATCTGTAATGGCACCACCGGAACCTCATTTCGTAGGCGACGGCTTCAGGGTGCATAATTTCATACCACAGGGTAGCCGCACGGGCATGTATCGCATGGATCCCTTTATTATGCTGGACTATAATTCAGCGCACTATTTTGAACCCAGTGCTACACCACGTGGCGTGGGGGTACACCCGCATCGTGGTTTTGAAACAGTGACGATTGCTTACAAAGGTAGTGTTGCCCACCACGACAGTTCCGGTGGTGGCGGTGTGATCAGGGAAGGAGATGTGCAATGGATGACGGCCGCTTCTGGCGTATTGCATAAGGAGTATCATGAAGAGCAGTTCAGCAAAGAAGGTGGCTGGTTCCAGATGGTACAATTATGGGTAAATCTGCCGGCTAAAGATAAAATGTCTGCTCCTAAATACCAATCCATTACCAAAGATCAGATTCCAAGAGTGCATCTGCCTGATGGTAATGGCGAAATAGCTGTAATCGCAGGATCGTACGGGGATAGCAAAGGTGCAGCCGATACCTTTACTCCGGTACATTTGTATAATGCATTTCTTGATAAAGGTGGTCGTGCCGATTTCAGTTTTCCGGTTAGTTATAATACGGCACTACTGGTTGTAGAGGGAAGTATTATGATTAATGATGCAGAAACGGTTGCTACAGATCATTTTGTACTGTTTGGCAATGCGGGTGAGGACTTTCATATTACGGCTAGCGAAGATGCTGTAGTGCTGATCATGAGCGGAGAACCGATCAAGGAGAATATTGTGGCGCACGGACCATTTGTGATGAATAATCAGCAGGAAATATTACAGGCATTTGATGATTACAACCAGGGCAAATTTGGCTACCTGGAGGATCAGGCGTAATACCAGAGGAATAAACAAGATAGTTAACTATTTAATAATAGAAAAATCGGATATTTAGATCCGTAAAATTCAAATCAATATGTCAAATGTAGGATTAATTATAGAAGAGCGGGCGGCCAATATCGGCAATTTCATGGTAGGTCGTTTATTGCCCTTTTCACAAAAACGTTCGGTTGGTCCCTTTGTATTTATCGATCATATGGGTCCGGTACAGATGAAGGATTATGAAAACTTTGATGTGCCTCCACATCCGCACATCGGGCTTTCTACACTTACCTATTTGTTTGAAGGGTCTATTATGCACCGCGATAGTATGGGCGTGGCCATGGAGATTCAACCCGGTGCTGTAAACTGGATGACTGCCGGAAAAGGAGTTACTCACTCTGAGCGCACACCGGAATACCTGCGTCATTCTGAAAAGAGCCTGCACGGACTGCAGATCTGGGTAGCCCTACCAAAAGAACTGGAAGAATGTGAACCCTCTTTCAGTCATGTTGAGGCTGCAGATATCCCGCATTGGGAAGAGGAGGGTGTGTCTTATAAACTGATTGCCGGTGCATTATTTGATCGTGAATCTGCCGTGCCGGTGCACAGTCCTTTATACCTGATAGAAATTAAAAATAAAGAAGCTGCATCGATCAATATTGGTGAGCATTTGTTTGGCGAAAGTGCATTATATATTCTGGAGGGCAGCATACATAGTGATGGGGAAACTTATGAACCAAAGCATATACTGATTGCCAATGATACTACACTCTGCAGTTTCGATATGGCGCCAAATACTACGGTGTATATCTTCGGTGGTAATGCCTTTCCTGAGGAGCGTTATATACACTGGAACTTTGTAAGTTCTGATAAGGAGAAAATAGAATCGGCCAAGCAGTCCTGGAAAGCACAGACTTTCCCTAAAGTACCGGGTGAGACTGAGTTTGTGCCTTTACCGGTATATAAAGCGAAGTAATGAATTGTATTATAAAAAAAGTTCCGGCGGGTATTTCCTACCGGAACTTTTTTATTGGATTAATATTTCTTTACTATAATATAGAATTTGAAATATTAACATTATTTTGCGTAAAATTCTAAATATCACTCAATAGTGTACTGAACACACTGTTAGTATTGATTATCACAGGATTTTTTGCTGTAAAATGGGAAATACAATTTTAAAATACTTTACTAAATAGACAAAAAACAATGTTCAAGAAAATCCTATCTGTAGCTGCAATAGCAACAGCCCTGTTTTTTACTTCCTGCGAGAAATCGAATATTAATGGCAGTCCTGACAGCAGCTCCTCTGGAGCCTGGTGGGCCGGTACAGCGCCTATGTCGCTGGAAGTGAACGGTGCTTTAAAAGTGCCTGGCACAGATTTTGTAAAATACGCCCACACACCGGGATTTCATAATATTATATTCTTTGTGGATTATACAAAGAATGTGCTTTTTTCTATTCCTGAATATGCTATTCCGGGTATGGTATATACCTTCCCTGATAAAGTATCTATCGAATATAAAGAGCTTGGTAATGTAAATAACCTCGTGTTAAGCACCTATAAAGCAAATAATGGTGGTGTTAAGATAACCATTAATAACACCGATGTAATTGAAGGATACTTCTATACAGATTTAAAATGGGTGAATGGTAACGATTATGGCACTATAGAAATCCGTAAAGGTTATTTCAAAGTAAACAAAAAATAATTACCACCACATATTATTTAAGCCCCTCTTCCTGAGGGGTTTTGTTTTGTATATTTACTATTGATCTGAATGTCATGAAAAGAATATACCTGTTCATTTTAGGTTTATGCACTCCTGTAATATTATCGGCGCAGGCCAGTATACGGTTTAAGGTTCCGGGACAGGATCTCTGGGGTCTGAAAGACCGCAGTGGTAAAACAGTCGTTCCCGCAACCTATTATAGCATCGGCAATTTTAAGAATGGCAGGTATATTATATACAAAACCTCATTCGAAACCGGGATGATGAATGAGTATGGACAAATACTGCTCCCTCCCACATATAGCAGTATTTATGATCTCGACAGTATTGTACAGGTACGTAAAGATGGTAAATCCGGTATTCTAAACAGGGATCTGAAAGAAGTATTGCCGCTTCAATACCAGCATCTGCAGCATTTTGACAGTTTTTATCTTGCAAAATATGCAGGTAAATTCGGCGTATTGAATCCAGATTTTAGTGTAGCCATACCCTTTGAACATGGCATAGTGTACCATAATTCGATATACAGCCGGCAGTTTTTATGGTATGATAACGGTAAATATGCCCTGGCCGATATCCGCAATAAAATACTGATCCCACAGGAATATGAATTTATTTCCGGACCTGATCATGGGTTGTACATAGGTATGAAAAATGGAAAAATCACGCTTTTTGACGATAAAGGGAAAAAGCTATGGGACTCAGATTATAAGGACGGTATTGTTCTGGACAAGGATCATATTGCTGTAAAAAATGCAGAGGATGTATACGGAGTAGTAAGCCGAACCGGTAAAATAGTTCTCCCCTTTCAATACCACAAAGTAACCGCCATCATTGAGGGCATGTACATTGCACAAAATACCAGCAATTTATGGGGCGCGGTGAATGCAACAAATAAAGTAGTTATTCCATTTGATTATGCAGAATCATTTGTATTTAAAAATAAGATAGCCCCGGTAAAAAACAGTAAGCAGCTTTATGGATATATTAATACCCAGGGTAAACCCGTAACGGATTTTATATATGACAAAGCAAATCTATTTTCGGGTGATTATGCACGCGTCACCAAAAATAATCTGTCTGGATTAGTTGATCTGCAAGGAAAAGAAATATTGCCGTTAAAGTATGATATTGTTTCAGTAGTAATTGACAATCACGTATATGTAATCAAAAATAAAGAGCATTTTATTCTTGATGTATCAAAACCTGAAGCAGCGGTAAAGAAATATGATTACATCGATATTGGAGACTACCTGCAGCATTTACTAGATGGAAAAGCAGATTATCCTATACTGGCCCGGAAGAAAGATGGCCAATACGGTTATATTGATGCGAAGGGTAAGGAGCTTACGCCGTTTATGTATGACAATGCCGGCAGCTTTATAGATGAGCATGCCAGTGTTATGTATAAAGGAGAACTGGTGCTTATAGACAAGCATGGAAACATACTGCCGGAAAGATAGTTCTGTCAGTATTTGATGAACATAAAAAAGCCCTCACTTGCGTGAGGGCTTTTTAGTATTTCGATTTCAGTCGGAATTATTTTCCTTCTTCTTCGTCTTTCAGTTTAGCTTTGATATCCGCTAAAGCACCCAGGTTACCTAAAGTTGGTTTTTCAACTTTATCCTGTACTTTTTTCACTGAATCTTTGGTTTCTTTTGCGTGAGCTTCTTTTTCGTCAGCTTTAGCTTGTTCCCAAACACGTGCGTGAGATGCCATGATACGTTTATCGTTGCGATCGAATTCGATGATTACGAAATCTAATGTATCTTCTACATTGATATCACCACCGTCTTCTCTGCGTAAGTGACGGGTTGGAACGAATGCTTCCAGACCGTGCTCTAACTGGATGTTAGCGCCTTTGTCATCTTTACGGATTACTTTACCTTGGTGAGTAGAACCTACCGGGAAAATACCTTCGAAGTTGATCCATGGATCGTCTTCGATTTGTTTGTGACCCAGAGACAGTTTACGGTTATCTTTATCGATAGACAGGATAACTACTTCGATTTCTTCACCAACTTTAGTGAATTCACTTGGGTGGTTGAAACGTTTAGTCCAGCTCAGATCACTGATGTGGATCATACCGCCGATGCCTGTTTCCAGTTCTACGAATACACCGTAAGGAGTAATGTTTTTAACGATACCTTTATGTCTGCTTTCAACCGGGAAACGATCATCGATGTTTTCCCAAGGATCTTCAGTCAGTTGTTTGATAGATAAAGACATTTTACGCTCTTCTCTGTCCAGAGTTACCACTTTAGCTTCGTATTCGTCACCCATAGTGAAGAATTCTTTTGCATTGATTGGTTGAGAGCTCCAGGTAATTTCTGAAACGTGTACCAGACCTTCTACGCCAGGTAATACTTCCAGGAAAGAACCGTAGTCTTCGATGTTTACTACTTTACCTTTGATTACAGAACCTTCTACGATTTCCGCAGGCAGGCTATCCCAAGGGTGAGCAGATAATTGTTTCAGACCCAGGCTGATACGTTTTTTCTCATCATCGAAATCAAGCACAACAACGTTCAGTTTCTGACCGTTTTCCAGTACTTCGCTCGGATGAGAGATACGACCCCAGCTGATATCTGTAATATATAACAGACCATCTACACCGCCTAAATCTACGAAAGCACCAAAGTCAGTTACGTTTTTGATGGTACCTTCCAGTACTTGACCTTTCTCCAGTTTAGACATGATCTCACCGCGTTGTTGTTCCAGATCGCTCTCGATCAGCGCTTTGTGAGATACTACTGCGTTACGGATCTGCTCGTTGATTTTCACAACTTTGAAGTCCATAGTCTTACCTACGTACTGATCGTAATCAGTTACTGGTTTCACATCAATTTGAGAACCAGGTAAGAATGTTTCCAGGCCGTTAACGTCTACGATCAGACCACCTTTAGTTTTAGAGGTAATCGTACCGGTAACCACTTCGCCAGATTTGAAGTAGTCAACCACATTCTGCCAGCTACGTACCTGACGTGCCATACGGCGGCTCAGATTCAGATTACCGTTACGGTCTTCTTTCTCTACAACCAGAACTTCCACTGCATCACCGATTTTTACACCCGGCATGTCGCGGAATTCGTTTAAGGATACTAAGCCATCAGACTTGTCACCAATGTTAATGATAACATCAGTTTTAGTCAGACCTTCAACTGTACCAGTGATCAACTCACCGTCAGTGATAGCTTTAAATGATCCGTCATACTCTTTTTCAAGAGCTTCACGCTTCTCCTGTGAATAGTTAGAAACGTTGCGTTTGTCAATGCTCCAATCGAAATCGTCGTGAGCATTGTTTTGATTGTTAATAATTTGGTTTTCTTCCAAGTTTAATGTCCTCCTTTTATAAGAAATTTTTGGTCGACAAAGATAGCACTTTTTTTTAATGTGGAAAACTTTTTATTTTTTCTTATTTCTAAGATGCTGATTAACAATAAAAACTACTTATAAATATCTATTTTAAGCTAACAAAATGTTTGTATTGCATACTGTGTTATACTACAGCTAATTATGTAAATGAAAAGTTAGTGTATCCCTTAATTCCGGATGGAGATCATTTAATATTTATATTTGGATTACCCCTTTATCCACCATAAATAATAAAGAAATGTTCAAAATCATAACATTAATTTCATTTATAACACTGCTTTCCCATATACCATTATCAGCACAGGTTCAGCAGCATACACCTGCCCAGCAAGTTATTATAGAAAAATACCTGAACAAAAGTGCTTACCTGCATCATTACACAAGCCACGAATGGACAGATTATATTAATGCCGCTTTGGGCGAGGATTCTACAATTGCTCTGTTATGGCATCATAAAGCACTCCCATTTTGGAAAACAATGCGTTACGAAATGGCTTTGGCCAGTTTTGACAAGGCGGTACAATATAGCCGGAAGGAGTATCTGGCTAGAAGAGGATTCTTAAAATGCATTTTCCAGAAAAATTATAACGGAGCACTTACCGACCTTGAAGCAGCCAAAAAGGAATTTGGTCTGGGTTATGAGAATGACCATTCTTATGACTTCTACATTGCTATCTGTCATTTACAACTAGGAAAGTATGCAGAAGCCAAACGGATTTTGCTGGCCGAAATAGAAAGAACCGATGGCAGACCTTCTGGATATACTCCGCATTATCTTGAACTCTTTTTTATGGGTATCATCCATTATGAATTAAGAGACTATGATAAAGCCATTGATTATTTTGAGCAGTCGATCGGGAAATATCCACAATTTTCTGATGCCAAATATTATAAAGCAGTATGCTATTTAAAAAATGGTGAGAAAGAAAAATATCATACCCTGATTCGCGAAGCAAAGGCGGATTATGATATGGGATTGACCATTAGTGAAGATAGCCGCTTTTATGAACAATACCCCTACCAGGTAAACTGGGCTATGGTTCAGTTACCGAAGTAAAATTGTTTATATTACACTTCTATGAAAGATCATATAAAATACCTTACCAGGCTTACCGCTATGGTAACCGGTACATGGCTTAAACTAAATCTTTTTTTCGGATCCATTTCTGTCATCAGTGTTTTCCTCGGCCTGTTCTTTTTACTTAAAGATATAGATTCGGGACATTCAGGCCACGCCAGTGCTGCACCGGCACTTATTTTAATGTTTATCCAAAAACCGGTTGGTTCTATACTCTGGTTACTGATGCTGCTATGTGTATACCTGGTTTTTCTTTTTTCAGGAAAGTACGTCATTGCAAAACTTATAAACCGTATTGTGCATGATAAATCGGAAACTATTATTATTCCGATATTGGATAAAATCATTTCTGGAACGAAGACTTTGCAGCCCGGAGTAGTAAGAAAAGGTATAGATGCTGCTGTAGTCAGGATGCAGCTCTCCAAACAGCTTAAAAGTGAAGGTGGTGGACATAAATTGATTAATCGTATCATCCATTTTGCCCTGAAACGCATTGCGCTGGATGATGTAGATTTTGCAGATCCGGCATTAAAACTGGATGTGGTCATCAAAAATAAAATAATGCAGTTTCTGAAAGACAGTAGCGATCCTGATAAAACATCTTTATGGTGTATTCTTGGCTTCCAATGTCTGGCATTACTGTTTATATATTTCTTTCCGTATTAGTTTCAGCCGATTATTTTTTTCAATAGCCTAGTGATCTCATCAGATTGTTGAAAAACCATACTATGCCCGGCATCCTTAATGATATAATCCGGCGATTCTATATTACGGAGCGGTATAATCTTATCATTCGTACCGTGTATGTGGATAACCGTACCCCTGTTTTCTGTATTACCCCATTCCAGTATCGCATCCATAGCCCAGCGGGCAAATTTTGGATCTGTGTCGCGTAATACATCCCGCAAAATGACTTTTTCCCTCCGATTATACACACCAAAGAGGTTATAAAATACTTTATTGGGTCGGAGCAGCAAAAAATCAGGCAGATAACGGTGCAATTTCAATTTTCCAAAGAAACCAAAATAACCAGGTAATTCAGAAGCCGTTTTTGCAGAAGAAATGAGGATAATTTTTTCCGTAGTAATCAGTTTACTGATTTCCACAGCAATCATACCACCCATAGACAATCCAATAAGTATAGGATCGGGAGTAGCGATCTGGCTTATAAGCCTTGCTGCATATGCTGCCAGACTTTCCTTATGAACAGGAGGTATCCATTGAATATAATGTACTGAATAAACATCCAGATCCAGGTAGCGAAATACCCGCTCGTCGGAACCCAGACCGCTGATAAGGTATACATGCTTCTTTTCCATATACTACATAATTTATAGTCGCGGAGCGGCCGCCAGTAATTTCTTGGTATAATCCATCTGCGGATTGTTCATTACCTGCGCTGCGGATCCTTGTTCTATGATTTTACCTTTTTCCATAACCATTATACGATCACTGATGGCTTTTACTATATGCAGATCATGGGTTATAAACAGGTAGGTCAGCTGATGGTGCTGCTGCAGCTCGCTGAGTAAGGACAATATCTGGGTTTGAATATTGATATCCAGTGCAGCGACCGATTCGTCACAGATGACCAATTGCGGCTGTAATGCCAGTGCACGGGCTATACATATACGCTGACGCTGGCCTCCCGAAAATTCGTGAGGATACTTATCAAAAGCAGTGGCCGGCAGCTGTACCTGGTCTAGTAATTCGAGTACACTATGTTTTACAGACTTATCCACAGGTATACCATGAACTTTTATAGGTTCTGCAATTGCATCGCCTACCGTAAGCCTCGGATTAAGACTCGCATAGGGGTCCTGGAAAATGATCTGTATATCTTTTCTCAGTTTAGACCATTCCTGCTGCGAAATATGAGTAATGTCTTTGCCTTTAAAGAAAATATGTCCGTCTGTAGCCTCCTGTAGCCCTAATATACATTTGCTTAAGGTACTTTTTCCACAACCCGATTCACCAACCAATCCTAAAGTCTCTCCCTTGTTCAATGTAAAACTTACATCATCAACCGCTTTGAATACAGATGTTGTTTTTCCAAGCCAGTTTTTTTCAGTCGGATAATAGACTTTCAGATTAGCGACCTCAAGTATCGTTTCTGCATTCGGTTTATCCACAATTTCCCTGGTGAATTCCGGTGTCTGCATCTGCTGTACTACTTTCCCCTTTTCAAGGATCAGGAAATCATCCGTAATTAGCCTTGCCAGGGCCAGATCATGCGTGATAAAGAGCATAGCCATACCAAACTCCTGCTGCAGCTGCTTCATGAGCTCTATAATCTCTTTCTGCACCGTTACATCCAGTGCCGTTGTGGGCTCATCAGCAATCAGGACCTGTGGATGATTACACATCGCCATAGCGATCATGACCCTTTGCTTCTGCCCTCCTGATAACTGATGTGGATAACGCCCGTATAATACTGCCGGTTCAGGTAGTTTCACTTTCTGTAACCAGCTAATCGCCTGCTGTTTCGCTTCTGTTGCGGATATGTCCTGGTGTGCCAGTATAGACTCTTTTAACTGGCTGCCTACGGTCTGTATAGGGTTGAGCGCACTCATAGGCTCCTGGAACACCATGCTGATCTTATTGCCCCTTACTTTCTGCCATTCCTTTTCGCTGAGCTTATTCAGGATCACTTCATCCACATCATCCAGCATGATGTAGCCGGTCTGTTGGGTATTTTTCGGTAAAAGGCCCATAATGGCCAGCGAGGTGAGTGATTTACCGGAACCAGATGCACCGATGAGTGCCAGTGTCTGACCTTTGTCGATGTGGAAAGAAATGCCCTGTAAAGCATGGAAGGGCTGCGGGCCTTCGAACATGATATGGAGATTCTTTACGGTGAGCATTCTTTCTGGATTAATCTGGCTTTTAGGGTTAGACTGTTGATTTCGTTTGTTGTGAGGACAAAAGTAGCCGTTTATTCCGAAAAACAATGAACGGCCAATTTAACTATTCCCCTTTACTGTAGTAGTTGATAATATATTTTTTTAAAAAAAATTACTAACTATTATTAGGACTGTGGAAAAGGGGATAACTATACTTTTGCTTTGTATGATTACTGGAATATCAATCTTGTTTGTGGATTATTAACATGGTTAGAACTGGCTGTAAGTATTGATTATACTGTATTCTGCTCTACTTCTTCCACAATGTGGATAAGCCCTGTGTATAACAACTATTCTTTTTGTGAATTGGGATAACCCTGTATTTTTCCCTTGCATCTGTGTACTATTCTACTATTAAATTAATGTTATTTATAATTTAAAGAAAAGTTAAGGAACTTGTTTAAAGTTATTAGCTACCCTACCCACTGGTTTATCCACCGCTTTGTGTATAAGTATATAAGAAGTAGAGGCTTAATCCACATTAATATATCTATTGTGATATAATATGAATGATTAATTTAGATTTTTAGTGTTTTACATGTATTGTATAATTTGCATGTATTCCTTTATGGTATTACATCTTGGCTATTTTACGAAACCATTTTCGTAAAATATTATTCATAATCTTATGAATAATATTATTTTATTATATGTTTATTTTATTCTTTCCTGCAGAAATGAGATTTCCAACCATTTAAATGAATAAAGCCATACATTATAGTATGGCTTTATTACTGATATAAAATAGATATTCTTTATTTACTTCTTTCGATGATCCATTTGGTAACGGTTGGGGCCAGTTCTTTTTGAGATTTACCGCCAACAAACACACCAATATGTCCGCCTGGGAATGCATACTCAGTTTTGTCTTTAGAACCGATCTTATCCATTACGGCTAGTGTACTTTTATTAGGAATAATAGTATCTCCTGTAGCATACACATTCAGATAGGGAACTGTCATTTTTTTCAGATCTACCAGTTCACCTCCAAGGTAAAACTCATCATTAATCAGTTTATTTCCTTTAAAGAGGTCTTTAATGTATTTGCGGTACATCTCCCCTGCTATTGCTGGAAGGTCGGATTTCCACTTTTCCATTCTCAGGAAGTTAGATACTTTATCTTCATCATCGATGCTGTCCATAATACCTAAGTACTTAGATATATTCATAGATGGTTTTAACATCGAAAATGCACTGTCAATCATCTCACCGGGAATAGTGCCTACCGTATCCACCATAGTATCCACATCCAGGTATTCTGCCCATTTGTACAGCATGTTTTCACGTGCGCCGAAATCGAATGGTGCTACATATGTAGTTAAGGTTTTAAGCTTTTGTGGATAACGTGATGCATAGATCATTGAGTAGGTACCAGCCTGGCATATCGCCATCTTATGGATTTTAGGTACTTTATGCTTCTTACGGATGAAGTCTATGGCATCATTCATATAGCCATCGATATAGTCTTCCATAGTCAGGTATTTATCTGCCTGAGTAGGATAACCCCAGTCCATGATATAAACATCCAGTCCCAGATCTACAAACTTCTTCATTAAGCTTTTATCTGGCTGGAGGTCCAGTACATCATGCCGGTTCAGCATGGCGAATGATACAAGTACAGGAATTTTGCAGGTAGGAGGTGTTTCTCTTAAGTAGTGATAAATCTTTACTTTATCTTTCTGAAATACCAGTTCTTTAGGAGTAGTAGCTACGGCTACATCTTCCATTTTCTGAAGGGTTTCATAACCCTTGAATAATTTTTCTGTTGTTGAGGAGAGTTCATCAAAAACCTGGGTCGGATTAAAAGTCATAGAACAGCTTTTATAGGGTAATCAAATAGTTTTATTAAAAATAAATGTATGATTATATTTTTAATAAAGCAAACTATTACCAGTCGTTCTTGATTATCTTTTTATTGCTTTTAATCTGTTCCAGTGCAAAGGTTTCTATATCAGTAACTTCTAAATTCTGATCAGCCGACAGGTCTAACTGAAATAATTTATTGCCATTTACTTCTATAGTTAATATACGGTGACGTACAATCAATCTCAGTACTTTATCCCAGCTGATAAATGAAGTACGATGATTAGGTATAGCTATCCCCTCTTCATTAATAGTGATGATACTTGGCTTCTCAGCAGCATTTTCATAATAGAAGGCATATATAATACCTAATATACCAATACCTGAAAATGCTGCCGGTACATACCATGCTTTGTTAATGCAGAACACACATACCGGTAGTAGCATAGCTACTTCTATAACCCTTAAAATTGTACTGTTTTTCTTTTGTACAATTCTTTTATTCATACCTATGGTCAAAGCCAGTAAGACAATACCTGCAGCTATGTAAATGGCAGAAACCGATTTATACAGCATAGCATCTGCTTCCGGAGCAGCGGCTTTAGTTTGTCCTAATAGTGCAATGATCACGAATGAAACTGCGCCCATAATAATCAGTAAGAATGCCGCCATCAGGTGAGAGAAGGTTACATTTCTTTTATTGATTCCTTTTGTTTGCAGATAGAGCTGGTATGTTGTCATATATAATAGTATATTGTTGATTAAGATTGAGACATCAGGATGTTACACATTTTGTACAATACTCTGGCACCTACCAGGGGATCGATACAATCGTGACTATGTTCTCCGGAGCTAACTTCATTCAGATCAAAACCAATAATTTCCTTTTTACTTTCTTTCAGCTTTTTGAACAGGTAGAAGATTTGCTCAACTTCGAATCCGCCCGGAACCGGAGTACCTGTATTCGGACAAAGTTTAGGATCTAAACCATCTATATCAAAGCTGATATATACTTTTTCAGGAAGGCTGGCAATGATATCATCAACGATTACTTTCCAGGTTGCACCCTCATACATTCTTTCTTTAATATCCTTATCGAAGAATGTGGTTACTTTAGGATTGTTATTGATGATATCCAGTTCTTCATCACAGTAATCTCTGATGCCTACCTGCACCAGTTTACTGATTTCCGGTACTTCCTGTAATACATTATACATGATAGAAGCGTGGGAGTATGTAAAGCCTTCATATGCGATACGCAGATCGGCATGTGCATCAATCTGCAGTATACCAAAGTCTTTATGTTCCGTAGCCAATCCCTGGATATAGCCTAATGGTGTGCTGTGGTCTCCACCCAGCATAACAACCTTTTTACCTTTCTGCATATAAGAAACGGTAAGGTCTTTGATCCATTGTTTGAACATCTGGCCACCTTCATTTACTTCTGTCAGTTTTTGACATAACTGATTGTTGCAGTCGATTGGTGCACCTTCAGATAAGGCACCAATAATCAGTTCAGAACAAGAGCGTAAGTAATCACTTTTCTTTTTTATGTTCTTATCTATAGGCAACATATAATACCCTTTCTTCCAGGTATCAACTCCATCCGGATCGTATAGATCTATCTGCAAAGAAGCTTCCATAATCTGTTCAGGACCCCTGGAAGTACCTGCCCTGTAACTTACTGTTACCTCCCATGGAGCAGGGATAATGATCAATGAAGAATTGTCTTCTGTAGTAGGCAATCCAAAAATGTTGTTGTCTTTTAATCCTACTGAGTTTGGATCAAAATTATCAAATACTGACATTGTTTATTTTTTTAAAACAGAACCGCAAAAGTACGCATTTTATTGTTAAGCTAATATAAAATACATTATATGTTTCACGTGAAACTTTCTACTGTATTGGCTTTGTCTATATGAATACTTTATAGTTTAAACTGATATTGTTCCACGTGAAACATTGGCTTATGATGGTTTAGTTTTGTTTCACGTGGAACAGGGTATGACTATATTATACCCTACCTCTTATATGTGTATATAGATATATTCATTAGGTATATAGCTATACTATAAATATCTTTGCATAAATTAATTTCAAACAATGTTTCCAGAATATGATGTGATAGTAGTAGGTGCAGGACATGCCGGTTGTGAGGCTGCTGCTGCCGCTGCTAATATGGGTAGCAAAACTTTACTTGTTACCATGAATATGCAGACGATTGCACAGATGAGTTGTAATCCTGCTATGGGTGGTATTGGTAAAGGGCAGATCGTAAGAGAGATAGATGCTTTAGGAGGATATAGTGGTATTGTATCAGATAAGTCAATGATACAGTTTAGAATGCTGAATAAATCAAAAGGACCTGCTATGTGGAGCCCTCGCTGTCAGAGCGATCGCCATGTGTTTGCAGCTACCTGGAGAGAAATGTTGGAGCAAACCCCTAACCTTGATTTCTGGCAGGATATGGTTAAAGGACTCATTGTTTCACGTGGAACAGTGGAAGGTATTATTACCGGAATGGGTCAGGAAATAAGAGGTAAGGCGGTTGTATTGACCAATGGTACCTTTCTTAATGGTATCATCCATGTGGGTGAAAAACAGTTTGGAGGAGGCCGTATGGGCGAAGGTGGCGCTACCGGTATTACCGAGCAATTGGTTGGTTTAGGCTTTGAAGCAAGCCGTCTGAAGACTGGTACCCCACCCCGAATCGACGGTAGAAGCCTGGATTATAGTAAAATGATGGTGCAGGAAGGTGATAAAGAAGTAGTGGGATTCTCTTATAAAAATGTAGAAAGCATCATTAAAGCCGATCCTTCTAAGCAACGTAATTGCTGGATCACTTATACTAGCCAGGAAGTACATGATATTCTTAAAACCGGATTTGATAAATCTCCTATGTTCCAGGGTAGAATTCAGGGTACAGGTCCGCGCTATTGTCCGAGTATTGAAGATAAAATTAACCGCTTTGCAGATAAGGATAGCCACCAGTTATTCGTAGAACCAGAGGGATGGAATACTGTAGAAATCTATGTAAATGGCTTCAGTACTTCCCTGCCGGAAGAGGTTCAATACAATGCTATTACTAAAGTACCGGGCTTTGAAAACTGTAAATTCTTCCGTCCGGGCTATGCCATCGAGTATGATTACTTTCCACCAACGCAGTTAAAATTTACACTGGAAACTAAACTGGTGCGTAACCTGTTCTTCGCAGGACAGATCAATGGTACTACCGGTTATGAAGAAGCAGCATGTCAGGGTTTGATCGCCGGCATCAATGCCAGTAGAAATGCACATGAACTGGAGCCATTCAGCCTGCAGAGAAATGAAGCATATATAGGGGTACTGATCGATGACCTGATCAATAAAGGAACAGATGAACCTTATCGTATGTTTACCTCAAGAGCAGAATTCAGAACTTTGCTGAGACAGGACAACGCAGATGTGCGCCTGACACAAAAAGGTTTTGACCTGGGATTGGCGAAACAGGACAGATTAGATGCGGTGAATGTCAAAAATGATCACGTGGCACAAATCAGGCAAATATTGGCCGAAATGCCAATCGAGCCTTCAGAAATCAATACTTTCCTGGAAGAAAATGGTCAAACAGCCCTAAAAGAGCGTCAAAAAGTGGCAAAATTGGCCTTAAGGCCCGACATTTCGATAGAATTACTGGCTGCGCACCTACCCCAGCTCCAGGAAAATCTGAAGCCGTTCACAAAACAGGAAATTGAGCAGGCAGAGATCCTTTTGAAGTATGGTATCTATATGGAAAAGGAAAAAGAAATGGCGGAAAAAATGAGGTATATGGAGGAGCTGATTATTCCGGATCAATTCAATTATGAAAAGGTGCAGGCCATCTCTACCGAAGCCAGACAAAAACTAACCAGAATTCGTCCACATACTTTAGGACAGGCAAGTCGCATCTCCGGAGTAAACCCGAGCGACATCCAGATCTTGATGGTACATATGGGAAGATAGAAATATTGAAATTGAATATTGTAAAAGATTCGGGCATGTACTTACCCGAATCTTTTTTTTGAAATATATTTACACCTAAAATTATAACCACTGAACCATGTACAAATATCTACTGTATCTCTTTGCATTCCTATCCCCTTCATTCATTTTATCTGCTCAGGAGCAGTATACCCATTTTTCTGTAAATAGTAAATATGGTGTGGTGAACACCACAAACCTGGAGGAATATATTGCCCCTTCTTACACGAAGATGATGCTTTTTTCTGATGATTATCTGGGTTTTGAAAAAGGTACTGATCTTGAGTTCTATCATAAAATAACAGGAAAATCAGTTCAATTTTCAACTGCAGAGCAGCATTACCACTTATATGTTAAGACAAGGGAATACCTGCATATTGTTACTAAAGAGCATAAAAGTGCCCTGTTGAATCAACAATTTATAATAGCCTATACCTTTCCTTATTTGTATAGTTATATAAATAATTTTTTATTTACCCCGTTTATTATTGCAAAGTCTAAAGATGGATATGATATTTATAATACTAATCAATCTTTTAAACTATTGCATAAACAAATAAAAGCATCAGATTATTCCATTATTAAGATATTCAATAAGGAAAAAGAACTTGAATATTGTGCTGTTTTTTATGGTAAGGAAACAGTGGAATTGTATACTGAGGATTTTAAATTACTGAAAACTATTCGCACACATGCCCATACAGAAGAGGAAGCCATTGCAGTGCTGAAATCATATTATACGGTAAATGATGGAATTGAAAACCTTGATCCTCCTCTAGCTGCAGATATTACTGACTGGTATTTAGTAAGACAAGAAAAAGGGTATAAAATCTATGAAACGCAATTGTTTTCAAGCTTATATCTGAAGGTTAAAGAGGAATTTGAGGTAGAGAATACCTGGCTTGATGAGGTCAAAGTATTTGATAGAAGTGCAGCAAAGGCCTATGTATTTAAGTTGAATGGGGCAGCAAAAAAAGCCCTGATTCCGACGAAATACCAGCAATTAATGGGCTTGGAAATAATAGATAGAAACTAGAAATTGGCCAATATAAAAATGGTTTTCAGTACATCACTGAAAACCATTTTTTGTTTTTATTTCAATAAAAATTCAATCGCTCTGGGAAAATAGAAATGCTCCAGTTTGTGGATATTCTGTGCCAGCATTTCCGGAGTATCATCCTCCGCTATGGTACAATGCGCCTGGACAATTACATTACCTTCATCGTAGTGTTCATTTACATAGTGAATCGTAATGCCACTCTCCTTCTCTTTCTGTTCTATCACTGTATTATGTACATTCATGCCATACATACCTTTACCACCGTATTTAGGCAGTAAAGCCGGGTGAATATTAATGATTTTACTTGGGTATTTTTCAACCAAAGCAGATGGTATTTTCCATAAAAATCCTGCAAGTATCAGTAAATCAGGATTATATGTATTTATTTTATTTATAAATTCTTCAGAAGAAAAACGCTCTTTATTGATCATTTCTACCGGAATATTATGCTTTTCTGCGATATTCAGCACACCTGCACCAGCTTTATTGCAAACAATAGCCACAGGTTTAGCAATATTTTTGCCTTCAAAATAGTCAAGTATAGCCTGTACATTAGAACCGGCACCGGAAGCGAATAAAATGATATTTTTCATGCTGCAAAGGTATTTTATTTAGCAACAAAAAAAGATAGTTCTGTAGGCAGAACTATCTTTTCCTTTATTAAAAGGTCTTAATATTACTTTACTTCCTGCATGAGCTTTTTAACTACAGGTGAGATAATGATTAACACCACACCTGCGATAAGAGCATAGATGGCCAATTGTTTATAACCATCTGTATAGGCAATCAGCTTTTCTACCGGACTGGCATGCTCATTGGCCTGTGCCATACCAGCACCCAGGATACCGGCTACATACTGACCATATGCGCTGGCCAGGAACCACATACCCATCATTACACCCTGCAGACGTGCAGGAGATAATTTGGTCATAATCGACAGACCTATCGGAGACAAACATAATTCACCAAAAGTAATCACCAGGTAAGCAAGCGTAAAGATATCCAGACTAGCCATACCAGGTACCAGCTGGAAGAATCGTGTTGCATAGAATACATAGAATGCCAGAGCGAGGAATATAAATCCTAAACCGAATTTTACAACTGTATTAGGCTCTATTTTCTTCTTTGCAAGGCCCAGCCATATTAAACCTACAATAGGCGCAAATATGATCACAAATAGGGAGTTCGCTGCATTGTTTACGCCATTAGGGTCCAGTTTGATCGCACCTAACAATTTATCATCAAGATTATTGGCTGCAAACAGACTAAGAGATCCGCCGCTCTGTTCGAAGAATGCCCAGAAGATGATGGAGAAAATAATGAATACCAGTGCTGCTCCCAGTTTTTTGGCCTCAGCAGCTGTATGGCGTGTCATTTCATAAATCAGGTAGATCAGTGTAGCCGGACCAATGATATACATAAACCAGTCGGTATATTCCGTTTTAGCCACCATTTTCATAACCACCGGTACCATTGCCAATGCTCCAATGTATACTGCATATTCATACCAGGCTTTACCGTTTTTAACGGTGGCTGTACGTGCCTTCATTGGTGCTGCATTCGGATCATTACCGATTGTGCCGAAATCAAAATCCTGTTTCATGGTATTATGTACAGGAGGATTGGTTATAGGCGACAGGCCAATAGGGCCTAAGTGCTTTCTTGTATTCACAAAGGTGATCAGGCTTATGGTCATTACTACTGCTGCCAGGCCGAATGCTACATTCCAGTGGAGATGATCGGGTATCATGCTGCCTAATAATTGTCCTTTACCAATGGCCACACAGGCGTAACCACCCAGCAGTGCCCCAATATTAATACCGGAATAGAACAGGGAAAAGCCTGCATCCCGGCGATTATCGCCCTGCCTGTACAGATTACCTACCATAGTAGAGATATTCGGTTTAAAGAAACCGGTACCGATTACCGTAAAGGATATACCCAGAAAGAAAAATTTATGCGGATCGGCTGCCAGGATAAGGCTGCCGATAATCATGAGAATACCACCCCAGAAAAGTGATTTTCTGAATCCTAATATTTTATCGGCAAATAAACCACCGATGAAGGTAAAGGCGTAAACAAATGCCTGAGTAGCCCCATATTGTAAGTTGGCCTGAGTTTCCGGCATAGACAGCTGGTGTACCATAAAGAAGGTAAGCATGCCGCGCATCCCGTAAAAGCAAAAACGTTCCCACATTTCGGAAAAGAATAGATGCCATAGCTGTTTGGGATATTTGCCTTTAAAATCCTGAATTTCTTCTAAAGTAAGATTCTGACTCATTGATTTGATTTAGTCTGCATGAAATAAAAAAGTCTCTAACCAGAGTTAGAGACTTTAAAAGTATGTAATTTTTCTTATTATTTGACGCCGTGCATCATTCTTACGAGAACTTTATTTAAGGCGATCATAGCCAGTCCGCAGATGATAACGAAGATAGAGATATACAGGAATATTTTACCTGCACCCAGTGTTTCTACAGAAGAAGCCAGGAAGCCACCAACGATGTTTGCTACGAATGAAGATAATAACCATACACCCATCAGCAGTGAAGCCAGCTTGGGAGGGGATAATTTGGTTACTACAGAGAGCCCTACAGGAGACAAACACAGCTCCCCGATAGTATGTACCAGGTAAGTTAAGATAAGCCACCAGATGCTTGCTTTAATCGCTTCATTAGGGATATCGCCACCTCTTTCCTGTACTGCACCCAGCATGAACCAGAAACCGATACCCAGAATAACCATACCTAAACCCATTTTCAGAGGAGTAGATAATTTCTGACCCATTCTGCTTTCCCAGAATACTGCGAATACAGGTGCCAGCAATACAATGAACACAGGGTTTACACTCTGGAACCACGAAGTAGGAATTTCAAATCCGAATACATTACGGTTAATAAACTTATCTGTATATAAAGTAAGGGAAGATCCTGCCTGCTCGAAACCGGCGAAGAAGAAGATTGCAAAGAAGAAGAAGACAAAAATAACGGTAATTCTTTGCTTTTCCTCCTTGGTCATCGGAGCATTGCTTTTTACACCTTCAATTTCCGCAGCTGCTTTTTTACTAGTCGGTTTCAGACCCAGGTTGCCCAGGTATTTTGCCGCCAGCATGTTGAAAATGATCTGGCCTAATAACATACCGATACCTGAAGCCAGGAAGCCGTATTTATAACCATAAGAGATAACTGTTCCTGCAGCATCTTTGGTAGCAAAGATATTATCAGTCAGTAAACCGATTACCAGCGGGGCCAGGAAGGCACCCAGGTTGATACCCATATAGAAGATAGAGAATGCAGAATCTCTTCTTTTATCTCCATCCTGGTATAAACCACCCACTAATGTGGATATATTCGGTTTAAAGAACCCGTTACCTATGATAAGCAGGAAAAGACCAAGGTACATACCGGTATGGTTACTCATGGCAAAAAGGACAAACTGCCCCAGCATCATAATAGTACCACCAATAGTGATGGCTTTACGCTGTCCCAGGTAAGTATCTGCCAGCCAGCCTCCGATCAGAGGGGTGAAGTATACAAAACCGGTAAAGAAGCCATAAATAAGACTGGCGTCTTTAGGGTCGATTGCCAAACCACCCTGGAAAAGGGATTTGGTTAAATAGAGCATTAAAATGCCGCGCATTCCATAATACGAAAAGCGTTCCCACATTTCTGTGAAGAACAGCAGATACAATCCTTTAGGATGCCCTTTTTTTGCTTGAATTGCTTGATCCATCTTTGAATTAGATAATTGTTAAATTTTTAATTTTGGCTGACTAAGGTATGCAAATTTCTTTACATAGAGTTAAAATATTGGTCCGGGTTTAACGGAACCAAATAAAAATCCCCCGGGTACTAACCCTGGGGGATGTGCTATAATAATAAATAATATTAGTCGATAGAAATTTCGCCTAAACGGGCCAGGTACTTGTCTACGTCGCGCGCCTGTAATGTATTCGGGAATTTCTCTTTAATCTCTTTGTAGAATTTCTTAGCATCTTCTAATTTACCTGCTTTCTCGCTGGCCAGGCCTGCGCGGAAAGTATATAAAGCTGAAGTGTACTGATCGTTCTCGTTAGAAGCTGCTTTTTTGTAGCTTTCAATACCTTTATCGGTCTTGCCGGCATCCATATAAGCATCACCTAATGCACCCTGAGCCAGGTTAGCTACTACTGTACCTTCACCATTAAACTCGCTCAGATACTTAATAGCATTATTAACATCACCGGTTTTCAAATAGCTGATACCTGCATAATATTTAGCCAGGTTAGCTGCTTTGGTACCACTGTGTTTCTTAATTACAGATAAGGCACTTGCATGCTGACCATCTCCTTTCAGTACAGTGTTTACCGAATCCACTTCGAACCACTTTTGTACATAAGAAAGATCTTTCATTGCTTTCTCTTCTCCCGGAGCCTGCACCAGGTATTTATAACCAAAGTAACCGCCTACCAGCACTAGTACAGCAACTAGTGCACCAATGATTACTTTTTTATTTTTATCAAAAGAGTTCTGCATCACAAAAGCTACATCTGTTGCTTTCATCTTGCTATCGTTCTCTCCAAAAACTTCTACGCCAGGTTTATTTCTAGATGATTGAGCCATTATTGAATTGTATATAATTTTAAGTGGGGCAAATTTATATTAAATTTATATAATTGTCAAATGTATGCCCGTACTTGTTTAAAGTTTTCTGTAGAACGGGAAAATACTTAGATAATTAATATGATTATCAAACAGTTATAGACTTAACTAATCCTTTGGCTTCCTTCCGTGCTGCCCGTGTCATGATTAATCTGTAAAATTAAATAAGTCTCTGTAGGCTTTATTGAATTTCGCTTCGCTGAAATGTGTCACCGCATATTCATAATTATTACGGGATATCTGCTGCAACAATTCCCGGTCAGCCGATAATCTTTTCAGCTTTTCCAGTCCGGATGTTACAATAGCCTCTTCTTCTGTTTCATATATCAGTAAGCCTCTGACCTCATCAATAACATTCCCCCTTATGCCGTCTACAGCAGTAGCCACAATAGCCACACCACAGCTCATGGCCTCCATAATGCTTAAAGGGAAACCTTCAAAAGCCGAAGTCATCATGAGCACATCCATCTGCTTGTGCAGATCATACATCGATTTTTCATCAGTAATGAGTCCGTGCCAGTGTATATGTGGTCGTATGTCTGCAGGGATCTCAGATTCAAAATTGCCGGCAAAATGAAATTCTATCGGCAGCTGAGCAGCCAATGCCTTTCTTGCGATTTCCAGAATCAGGTGCAGCCTTTTGGGCCATCCGCTACGGCCGGCATAGTATACCTTTATAGTATCGCCGGGCGAATGGACGGTGTATTGCTCCGGTACGGGTACCGTATTCTGTATCTGTGTGATGCGACTGTCATACAAAGAAGGAATACCCAGTTCACGATAATATTTAATGTGCTGGTCAATAATCAGTTGTGTAATTATTGCTCGCTTATCTATAACAGGAATATAAGGGAAGGTGATCCAGCCGAAACGCTTTTCTGCATTATGGATCAGTTCAGTCTTCAATATGCTCTTACGAATATGCGGAAATAATTTATACGCAAAATTACACTGTCCATTAAATACAACCGGTGCATGATCCTGCTGATTAATGTACTGTGCGCATATGCCCCGGTAAAGGAAATTGAATCCGTAAAGCCATTTATTATCCGTGTACCGGCTGATGTCTTTTATCGTAACATTTGGAAGGGTGAAAAAGCGTTTCATTTCCACTTCGTCTGACTTACGGGTAAAAAACACGATTACTTTTTTGTCTGGAACAGCCCGCAGTACCGCAGCATGTACCTTTTCTGCTCCTCCCAGTCCGTAAATAGGAAAGAAACAAAATAAATCATACGCTTTCTCCGGCAGTGGATTCAGTCGTGCAATCAGTTTGCCGGCCAGTACGAACGGAAACATAATTACCTGTTCTATGTATCTTTTTAATTGAATCCAGGGATAAAGTGGCATGGCACACGTTTTTGTCAAATGTTAGGTAGCAAATATAAAAAAAGACGGTAACAATATGGTTTTCTGGACAGATATCCCCTGCAATGCTATCCGCAAGGCCCACCCGCTAATTTATTATCTTTTGGTTAATACAATGCTTATTCCCGATTATGTAATCACATGTTCGACAAAATGATTATATTTGTCGATATGGAAACGATTTCTGAATATGAAAAAATGAAACAGCAGATACTGGTTGCTGCGAAATCTGTTTTTATAAAGTATGGGTACAATAAAGTATCTATGGATGATATTGCCAAAGCTTTAGGGAAAAGCAGGAGTACACTGTACCACTATTTTAAAAATAAGAAAGAAGTATTTGAGCTCATTGCCTTTACAGAGTTCAAGCATATTATGGAGCTGGCAGAACAGGAAGTCATCAAAGGAAAGAGTATACAGGATAATCTTATTGACTACTACAGTAAAAAAGCCGATTGTGCAAATGAGCTGCTGGTTGCCTACAGCTCACTTGCCGAGGAGATAAAAGCCCATGAAGACGTGTTTTATGAAATCTCTAAAATGCAGGTGGAGGCGGAAGCCAGCGTATTAAGAAGAATACTGGAATGGGCTATTGAACAGAAAGAAATTAATACCAGTAAGGAGCGCGATATTAGTTTCCTGTCCAGAGTGCTGACTACTGCATTGCGCAGTTTTGAACAGGAGGTTTTCCTGCAGAATAAGTTCAGCACATTTAAGGTAAACCTGTCTATGCTGGTAGAAATTTTATGTAAAGGATTACGCTAAAGATATATCATATTTAAAAGATATGGGCTGCACTATTTAGTGCAGCCCATATCTTTTAAATATAGATAAGAACAGAAATCTTATTTGTTAGAAGTGGTTGGTTTCATCGCCACTACTTTGATCCACTCATTCAGCACATTCACCGTTTCGTTCAGGTAAGCGTCTTTTTTCAGTGCATCGATCCATTTTTTATTTTTCTCTTTAGAGCTGGTGTCAACATTCACTTTTTCCAGATCAGATTTCAGGTTCAGTACTACCAGTTTGGTTTTAGCGCTGTCAATCTGATCAAGCTTTTTATTGATGGCTTCGCCTTCAGCAATTTTTGCCATATACTTAGCTTCATTCAGAGGGTATACATTATGGTCCTGCTGTGATTTTAAGCGGGCACCTGTTTGTCTTACCAGGTTAAATGTTTCGCTGGTATTGGTTCTTTTTTTACTATCCCCGATCATTGCAGCCAGGTTAGGTATACTGTTTGTTTTGCTGTAGTCAGATTCTTTAATCTTATCCCATGCCAATGCAGAAGGATTTTTACGCTCTCCCATATCATCCAGGCCTTCATACACATCAGGTAACAGGATGTCCGGGGTTACTCCTTTTAATTGGGTAGAACCGCCATTGATACGATAGAATTTCTGAATCGTTAACTTCAGAGAACCGATTCCTTCAAATTTAGCATCACCGTTTTTAGCAGCGATCCAGGAATCAATAATACTTTTGCGCGCCTCCGGAGATACGAACGGATCCAGCGGAACCAGTTTCTGTACCGTACCTTTACCAAAAGTGTTGGCACCGATAATTACAGCCCTGCCATAATCCTGCATTGCTGCAGCGAGGATTTCAGATGCAGATGCTGATCCACCATTTACCATGATGGCCAGAGGTCCAGTATATACCGGTTCAGATTGGCGGCTTTTTAACGTCATGACATTATCGCCACGACCTCTTACCTGTACGACAGGGCCTTTGCCGATAAATATACCAGCCATATCCACTACATCGCTCAGGGAACCACCACCATTATTACGCAGATCCAGAACAATACCGTCTACGCCTTCTTCTTTCAGTCTGATCACCTCATTCTCTACATCTTTACCGCTGGTACGATCACCATTTCCGGTAAAGTTGGTATAGAACTCCGGCAAGTAGATATAACCGATACGTTTACCATTACTCTCAATAACAGATGACTTGGCATAGGTATCTTCCATTTCTACTTTTCCGCGCACGATGGGGATAATCTGTTTCGTACCATCTTCATGCTTTACGTGCATTTTTACGACAGTACCCGCTTTACCACGGATCAGTTTTACCACATCTTCTATTTCGTACCCTTCAATATCTACAGGTCCAGTCTCTCCTTCTACTTTTTCGATAATATCACCGCTTTTCAATTGGCCTTGCTGCCAGCTAGGACTACCGGTAATGATCATCTGTACTTTAATCTTTCCGTCATCCTGCGCTTGTAATTGTGCACCGATACCAATAAAGTTACCGGACATCGCTTCATCAAAACGCTTACGGTCTTCCGGCGGGAAGAAGTCTGAGTGCGGATCTTCGGCACTGGTCAGACCATTCATATATAAAGAGAAACGATCATTTTCGTTCAGCTTTTTAAGGCGTTTGAAATAACGATCCTGCATCTTAACCACTGACTCGCGGGCTTCAGCTTCCAACACAGCGCTGGTTTTGGCTACATAGCCTACAGAATCTTTAGCCTTTTTCTCTTCCGTTTTTTTCAGATCTACATACTTCGCCAGCACACGGTATTTCAGCAGTTGCTCCCAACGGGCTTTCATATCCGCTGTGTTTTTGGCAAACTTCAGTTTGTCACCATCCAGCTGTATGCTATCATTTTCATTAAAGTTAAACGGCTTGGCCAGTATTGGTTTGTAATACTGCTCTGCCTCGGTTATCCTTTTTACAAATATTTCATTCAGCTGATTGAAAAAATCTGTACGGTTATCCATAATCTGGTCATCAATCAGGAACTGGTTTTTCTTCAGCTCATCATAATCAGTTTGCAGCAGAAATTTCTTATCATAATCCAGCCCTTCGATAACCTTATCGAATACCTTTTTGGAGAAGCTGTCATTAATTTCTCTCGGAGCATAGTGACCCTCCTGCATAATAGCCATAACCGTCTGCTGGATGATAGCATTCTGGCCCTGGGGCTGTGCATTGGCGTTGATATAACGGAAGGATAAAAATGCCAGTAAACCTCCGCATACTACAGAGGGAATCAAAATCTTGTTTTTCATAAATTGCAACATACGCGGGTATACGACCTGTAACAGAATCTTTTTTGTTAGATAAAATGCAGTTTGATAATATATAATTAAAAAACAGTATACAAATGTAAACTAAAATTGAGTTAATAAAACTACAAAACCAAGTGTATACTATTATATTAACGTTCGTTTTGCGAAAACGTTATAATCGACAGACATCCAGCACCTAAGATAAGGTATTCATCATATCCAAAAAAGCCTCTTCTGTCAGTATATTGATGGTGGTGAGTTTTTTTGCTTTCTCCAGCTTAGAGCCGGCATCAGCACCCACTACCAGGTAGTTCAGCTTACTGCTTACCCCGCTCAGGAGCTTTCCGCCTTTGGCTTCCACCATAGCTTCTGCATCACTGCGTTTGAAATGGCTCAGTGTACCGGTAAACAGGAATGTTTGTCCGCTCAGCCCACCTTCAGCACTTTCATTACTGACTGTAGTTTTGCGCTGAACATTCACACCCAGCTGTTCCAGGTGTTCGATCAGCAGAATATTGTCTTCGTTGCGGAAAAACTGAAACACAGCATTGGCTACTTTTGGTCCGATGTCTTCGAGCGTACAGAGCTGCGCTTCATCCCAGTCTTTAAATTCGTTCAGATGGGTTACCGCTTTCGCCAGCGTCTTGGCAGTCGTCTCACCCACATATCGGATACCCAGCCCATAGATCAAACGATGCAGTGGTTGGCTTTTACTGTTTTCTATAGCTGTCTTCAGATTCTCTACCGATTTCGCTCCGAACTTATCCAACTGTCCGATCGCGTCAAAGTCCAACTGGTAGATGCCCTCAACCGTACGCAGTAATCCAAGCTCATAGAAGCGGGCAATGTTGGCCCCGCCCAGGTTGCGTATATCCATGGCATCTTTGCTGGCAAAGTGTATCAGTCGTTCTACCACCTGTGCGTCACAATTAATATTCACACAACGCCATGCGGCTTCACCTTCGGGCTTGAATAATGGATCATTACATACCGGGCAATTTGTGGGAAATACAATGTCTGTCTCCGTTCCATCCCGCAGCTCGGTAAGTGGTTTAACGATGTAAGGGATAACATCACCGGCACGTTCCACGAGAACAGTATCGCCTATTTTCAGATCCTTTTCCCGGATCACATCTTCATTAAACAGGGAGATGGAACCAATCGTAACGCCACCAATAGGCACCGGTTGTATTTTGGCTACCGGACCTATATTACCGGTACGGCCTACCTGGTATTCCACCTTCAGTAATTTACTGGTGGCCTGTCTCGCCTTGAATTTATACGCAATTGCCCATCGTGGATGGTGAGAAGTTTGTCCCATCGTTTCCTGATCCGACAGATGATTTACCTTAACCACCATACCATCTATCTCAAAAGGCAATTCATCCCTTTTGGTTTCGTAGGCATCACAGTAAGCGATCACATCATCAATAGAGTCAGTGCGGAGCATATCGCGTGTTGGTGTGGCAAAGCCCATACTGTCCAGCCAGTTCAGTACGGAATAGTGGCTTTCCAGAACGGCATTATCTTCTTTATTATCTGTATTGGTATGATAACTGACATGGTATAAAACAGCATGCAGTCCACGTTTGGCTACTTCAGCCGCATCCAGCATGCGCAGCGAGCCGGAGGCCGCATTGCGCGGATTGGCCAGTATAGACAAGCCTTCAGCAATGCGTTGTTCATTAAAAGCCCTGAACGTTTCTTTTTTAATGATCACTTCTCCCCTGATCTCTATTGCCGATACACCTTTGGCAGAAAGATGGGCAGATAAAGGAATAGATTTGATCTGTTTCGCATTAAGGGTAATATCCTCACCACGCACACCATCGCCGCGGGTAGCGGCACGGGCCAGCCGGTCATGTTCATAGTATACAGATATCCCGGCACCATCATATTTTGGCTCTACAGTATATTCCAGCTTTTCCTTTCCGGCAAATTCTTTGCACTTTCTGTCCCACTCCCGCAGATCATCTGCATTATAAGAGTTCTCCAGGCTCAGCATGGGTACAAAATGCTCAACGGTCTGAAAGCTGGAGCTCAGGCCCCTGGCCACTCTCTGTGTAGGAGAGTCTTCTGTAACTAGTTCCGGGTGCGCAGCTTCTATATGCTTCAGCATACGGAACAATTTATCGTATTCCACATCGGCCAGAACCGGACTATCCTGTACATAATATTTCCAATCCAGGTAGTTGAGTATCTTCCTGAGATCGGGAACGTTTGTACTATCGGTTTGTTCTTCGTTGATCTGCAGCAAATCCTGCGCGGTTTTGCTAAGGTTTATTTCTTCTTCCTGGGTATACATAATCTGTTTTTTTCTGAATATAAGGGCATTAATGTCTCGGTCTGCCCACAAAGGATTGCAGCATTTTTGCTTTTGAATAAATGCCTTTTTTCAGCCGGTCGGGATGGCACTTCTTTAAACTGCGAAGCAAGTGTTCGATCGTTTTCCCCCAATCCCCCTTTGCGTACTGTTTTACGGTCTCTATATCATAGATATGCATGTTGCGGAACATTCTCCAGTAAGCATCATATACCACAATATTGTTCAGGTTATCGAACCCGTATAATTGCAGTAAGAGTAAAGCCTCCGGGAGTTCATAATCAGGATTCAGTTTTACACTGCTCGTTATCTGCGTTTCACTCATGCCAACCGCAATCAGGTTTTCCCCGATATGTTGTAGCTTGGCGCCTTTTTTGATGAGATGAATATAGTATTCAATATCTACCTTCCACACAAAGCGTTTATCATAGCATACCTCCTTAAGGCTGTTGTGTATGAGCACCACACTTGGGTTGCCGATGGTATTGTTAGCATTAAGGAGCATTGGATTACGCAGCAGATCTTTCAGACTTTTCTCCGGAAATAAGGCGGCTTCTTGCTTGCCCGATTCCAGGTAGACATAGGTATAGTCTGAAAATATAAATGATGCACCGGAGCCGGTATGATCCATGAATCGCTGGAGACTTTGCGGATGCATAAAATAATCATCATGATGCATGATCTTGATCCACTCTCCATTGGCCAGTGCTATGGCCCTGTTCCAGTTTTCCGGAGAGCCCAGGCTCGGTGTGTTTCTGAAATATCTGATCTGCAGGTCTGCAAAATCGGAAAGAACCATATCCTTTACCGTATCGTCAGGGCTGTCATCAGTCAGTACAATTTCAAATTGTGTATAACTTTGAGCCCTTATGCTTTCCAGGAGTCTTTTTACTTTCTCTGCATTTTTATAACAGGGGATACAAATGGAAACTAATACTGGCATCATTGCTATGTAAATAATGGAAGTGATCAATTAAGGCTGATTCCAGCGGCATGAAGCCATACCGCAAAGCAGCACTGTCAGATAAAAAATTTAGGGATGGCCTGCTCCGGTTAGCCGATGGGCTCCAGGAGAAATGCCAGGGTATCCGATTTTTCGATAGGGCGTGCTGGTCTGGCAAGTAAAGGATCCAGCAACCTTGTTGTCATAATCCTTGTAACAATTTTCTGAGCCAATGCTTTTACAGGCCCTATCTGGTCACCATTCCACGGCGCAGGATCAATAACTGCTCCGGCACTGTCTAACCGTGGCGGTATGTGGCCATAGTCTTTGAATATCTTATAGCGTGGTTTAATGAAATTGTTGCGGTTAAACTTTGTAAAGTCTACAAGTGAAACCGTACAGTTCAATTGCTTTGCAATGTATGCGGCAGATTGTTCAGAGAACCACCAAAGGTGTACAGGAGGCAAATCCGACATCCAGGGATCTTTCAGACTGCTTACCGATTTATTGGGTGTGGTTACAAAGATCTTTCCACCCTTCTTCAACATTTTGTACAGACACTCCATGAAGGCAACCGGATATTCCAGGTGTTCAATCACCTCGGTGAGGATGATGAGGTCATATTCTTCCAGGTGGTTTTTATAAAAATCAAATACATCTGCACATTCATACAGTTCCCCAAAAGTATTGGTAGCTTCTGTAACCGCAGTAGCAGAGATGTCTACACCTCTGATATCATAACCTTTCTGATGAATGGCATAAGTGAGGTAGCCAAAGCCGGAACCCACTTCGAGTATATTCTTCCCTTTAAAGTTTTTCAGTACTTCCTGCACTGCCCAGTACATAGACTCTGCATTGGCGAGAAATGCTAAAGCGTCTTTACTCGCCTTAGCTTGTTTGCGATAGTAGTAATATCTGTTATAGCCGGGTACAAATTCAGCATTTTTATAAATAGCCTGGTATATTTCTGTTGTGAAATCTACCGGTAGCACAAAACTCGTATTGCACTGCTTACATTCATATATATCAAAAGTGTTACCTTCCTGATAACCATGATGATCTTTTGCAATTAAAGTAGAAGGAGCGCCACATAATCTGCACTGCATATATTTATATATTTTTTTGACTAATAGGCACAAATGTAAGCATTAATATCGCCAACTTAAAAACTGTGGGAAAAATATCTGTTATTCCCGGCAATACTTACCGACGCCAGATTTTTTTCTTCGCCAGCAGCAACAGATCGTTCATTTCTCCGGAAATATTAAAGTAGAGGATCGGTACCACATACAGTACCATAAATACAGTACCTCTTACAAAAATATCGGCCCAGACATTGGACATATCCGGCAGGTAATAAGCAACCGAAGTGGCCAGGGCACCGATCAGGATGATCAGCGGCGTTTTGCTACTGAACGGCTGCATCTTAAAATATTTCCAGATCATTACCGAACGCAGCAGGCAGAAGAGTAACAGCATAATCGCCTGACCAAATGCAGCACCCAATAACGGATTCCATTTGATGAAGAGGATATTGGTAGGGATCGAAAGGATAACAATAATCGTTGCAATAAAAAAGTCCGTTCTCCAGTATTTAGACAAGCTCAGCAGCGTATCATTCATACCCATAGACAATTCTGCCAGCTTCGCGATACCTACGATCAGGAAGATGCTGATCACCGGGTGAAAGTCTTTTCCTTTGCTGAAGAAAACAATATTTTCAATATTGGGCAAAATCAGTCCGAATAAGCAAAAGCCTACGATCAGCAGACTTAAAGACGCGTTTTTCTGCATGCGGCTTACCCTTTCCAGGTCATTGTGCAGAAACGCTTCAGAATATGTCGCACTACCGATTCCGCGCATGGCCCTTTGCGGCACATCCAGCATCGTCACCATAAATGTGGCAATGGTATAAATACCCACATCTTTAAGGCCTTTATCACTGATACCCATTATAAGAATGCCGTTAAGTGCAAAAGGTAAAACAGCGATAACTACCCCGGAAAAGTGGAACAGGGAGAAACTGATCACCTTGCGGTAGATCTTTCTGGTCAGCGTACTGATGTGAAAATTGAGTTTGATACCCTTTTTATAAGAAATCAGGATGACCATAGCAATCACCGAGGGCACATACATCAATGAAAAGATAAGGAAGAAGGTATCGATACTGATGATATTATAAATATACAGCACGATAGCTGTAGTCTGCACCAGCCGAAAGCCGATCTCTTTGATCAGGTTACCGACAGCTGTACGCTTCAGCATAAAAGAAAACCCTTCCATCTGGCCCATCATAACCATGGAGATGGTCAGCGGAATAACCAGATTGAAGTATTGTACCAGTAAGGGAGAGTTCTCTCCGAACTTCAGCACAATCAATTCTTTAAAAGCCAGGAACCCAAACAGGATGAGTAAACAACCAAATAAGCCAACCATTAATACCAGGAAAGGGAGGTCATTCTTCTCCCGCCCCAGCCGGGCCTGGTACAAAGGAAAAAACTTAAGCAATGCAGTATTGGTCCCGAAGGTGGCCAGCATGGAGAACAGCACCGATATGTCTCTGAAGATACCAGTAAGGCCATACTGGTCCATATTCAGGTATTTGGTATACAGCAACAGGGTATTTACCGCCCCGAGTGCAAACCCTATAAAGATGTATATAGAAGAAAAAATACTCTGCTTTCTTACAATTCCCATGCAATACTGAATGTATAAATATTATATCTCGTAAAAGTACTATTTAAAGTACAGGGTTTATTAATTTTTAAGCTGTTTCAGCTTTTTTTGTATAGCCTTTCGCTCCCCTTCTGTCGCAATCTCCTTTTTCAGGGCCATGGCATACATCTCCTCAGCTTTGGCTTTATTGCGGTAGTGCATGTAATAATCACCGAGAATGCGATAAGTATCATAATAGCTGGGGTTGGCAAACATCAGACTATCGGGATTGAAGCTATAATCGGTATGTCCAAAAGCCTGTTTGTTTTTGACCAGGCGGAAGTACAAGTAGTTCTGATAATCTTTTGTATTCAGGAAGCTGTCGGAAGGAATGGTGTACTTTGCTACAGACACCGTACCCTTACTGGGCTTAGCTTTTTGTTCAAATACCTTTTTCAGATCATAGCAAACATAGGCACCCAGCTGCCAGGGATTGGTGCTCACCCAGAAGCGAAGACTATCCGGCATCATAATGATCGAATGGTGTGCGATCAGTTGGTTAATCGCTTTTTCATTACCCAGACCAATATCGGAATTGTTAAGTCCTTTTTGATCTCTAAGTATATGAGCCACCTTAGCCGGGTTCAGCGGATAATCACCTTCCATCAACTGAGAGAGGCGCTTCTGGCGGTATACAGATGCACTGTTTTTCATCTGCTCCCGGTTCGATTCTTCTTTCAGCAGTTCAGTACTCTGGTAATGATTGGTACAGGTTATGCTATTATCAACGGGATAGTATACATCCAGCTTTTTAGGCGTTTTTTCAATCACCACCGCTTTCTTGTCAATTGCAGAACCGATCAGGAAGCTCTCACTCACAAACATTTTTCGTGTCTTGGCGATGCGTATAGCCTCATCAATATTTTTCGCGTACTGCAAAATCTCCCTGGCCACCAACGATACCGGTGTAGCAGCACCGAAAGGAATCTGTGAGGGCGCAGCATTGATGGTTACCGTAAGTCCTTTTTCATTCATGCCGGAGACAACTCCAATAAAGCCACCCCAGGTAATATAGGCAAAGTTGTAGCCGGAATCCGGAGCCACAAATTCCACTATCTTATTTTCCGCAAAGGCATCGCCCACCCAAAAATCAAAATTACGACCGATGATCAGGCTGCTGTCCTCCGTCTTATTGGCCCAGGCCCCGAAAGAGGTACAGCCCACCAGCATCATATTCTGCATGGCATGGCCCACATCATGTGCCGCATGATAGTTCAGTATGCGGGAGTAACGGGTACCGATCCAGTCGAAGCTATCCAGGGCATATTGTGAGATGCCATAGATTTCCATTTTGTATTCGCGGCTTATATGATCAGGCAGATCTCTGTTCATAAAACCGATAATGTATTTGAGAAATTTGAGATATCCCTCAGAGGGTATCATAGATTTGATCTGGCTGGTAAAGGCTATTTCCTGGTCTACTATCAGTTGTTTGCTCAGTGCCCCGGCCTTCAGGCCCCTTTCATAAGGGCTGCCACTTATATACATTTCATAGAGTCCATATTCATTGTGGCTGATCCAGTTATCGCCGAGCGTGGTTATGCTGTCGGTAACCAGTGGTGCGGCGATCTGTGCTTGCTCTTTTTCTGTCAGCACAGGAGGTGCTACATCAGCGATGTTATATACATATATAGCGAATGCACCGGAGAGTAATACCAGGACGCCGAAAAAGATCAGGAAAAACTTTAAAATTTTTTTTACCACACGCATGAGAGAGATTCTTTATGAATTAAGCCGGAAAATGCGTACAAAGGTAGCACAGCCTTGTCGAAATAATTGTTATAAAGTATGTTAAGCATGTAAAATCAATACATCTGTATCCATTAAACTACCTGTTTCTGAATATTAGTATAAGTATTGTCTCTTGAACCTGAACCATATATAGAAAAAAGGTTTAAAATGGCACCTTTAAGGACAAATAGCGTCATTTTGTCTTATTCATTGCTCTTGGAACGGAATTTGGGGCTTTTTTATGTAAAAAGAGACTAAAAATGCAAGAAAAAGGCACTATTTCTATTCATACGGAAAACATCTTTCCGATTATTAAGAAGTTTTTATACTCAGATAATGAGATCTTCCTGCGCGAGCTGGTATCTAACTCCGTTGATGCCTGCCAGAAAGTAAAGCGCCTTTCTTCCCTTGGAGAAGTGAAAGGAGAGCTGGGTGAGCTGAAAGTTTCAGTTGCAGTCGATAAAGAAGCAAAGACCATTACCATAAATGATAATGGTATCGGTATGACTGCTGAGGAAATTAAAAAATACATCAACCAGGTTGCCTTCTCCGGTGCTACAGAATTTGTAGAGAAATTTAAAGATGCCAAAGACGCCAATGAGATCATAGGTAAGTTCGGTCTGGGCTTCTACTCTGCATTCATGGTAGCCGATAAAGTAGTTATCGACACCTTATCTTACCGCGAGGGAGCAGAAGCCGCCCGCTGGGAGTGTGATGGCAGTACCTCTTTCGAGATTTCAGAAGGCAGCCGCAGTGAGCGTGGTACCACGATTACCCTGTACATCAATGCAGATGCAGAAGAGTTCCTGGAAGAGCAGCGTATCGAAAACATACTGAACAAATACTGTCAGTTCCTGCCCGTAACCATCCAGTTCGGCACCAAAACTGAGCATGTACCGGATGGCGAGGATGCCGAAGGCAAACCACAATACAAAGAAGTTACTGTCGACAATATCATCAATAACAGTAACCCGATCTGGAATAAACCACCTTCTGAGCTGAAGGATGAAGATTACCTGAACTTTTATAAAGAACTGTATCCATTCTCCGAAGAGCCCCTGTTCTGGATTCACCTGAATGTAGACTATCCGTTTACCCTGACCGGTGTACTGTACTTCCCTAAAGTGAAGAACGAACTGGAACTGCAGCGCAATAAGATCAAACTGTTCAGCCGCCAGGTATTTATTACCGATGAGGTTAAAGACATCGTACCAGAGTTCCTGATGTTACTGCATGGTGTGATCGACAGTCCGGATATTCCGCTCAACGTTTCCCGTAGCTTCCTGCAGGCCGATAGTAATGTAAAAAAGATCAACAGCTATATCACCAAAAAAGTGGCAGAGAAGCTGGCCGATATGTTTAAGAACGATCGTAAAGGTTTTGAAGAGAAGTGGAAAGACATAGGCCTGTTTGTAAAATATGGTATGATCTCTGAAGAGAAATTCAATGATAAAGCCAAAGATTTTGCCCTGCTGCAAAATGTGAAGAATGAATATTACACCCTGCCGGAGTATGCTGAGAAGGTAAGTCCGCTGCAGACCGATAAGAATGGAGAAGTGGTGTACCTGTACAGCGCCAATCCTGCTGCACAGAACACCTTTATACAGGCAGCAGCCAAGAAAGATTATGATGTACTGCTGATGGATGGTCCGCTGGACAACCACTTTATCGGACAGCTGGAGCAGAAACTCGAAAAGACCCGTATGAAGCGTGTAGATGCCGATGTGATGGACAAACTGATCGAGAAAGAGCACAATTACGAAAGCGTACTGAACGAAGATCAGACCCAATCGGTAAAAGCACTGTTTGAAAAAACCATCAACAACCAGCAGATGAATGTAGAGGTTACAGCGATGAGCCCCGACGATCTGCCGGTGACCATTACCATGGACGAGTTTATGCGCCGTATGAAAGATATGTCTAAAATGGGCGGTGGTATGATGAACTTCTATGGCAACCTGCCCGATAGCTATAAAGTATCGGTGAATGGTAACAACAAACTGATACAGAAGATTGTAGATACACAAGACGAAGCACAGAAAGAACAACTGTCCCGTCAGGCATTTGACCTGGCCCTGCTGGCACAAGGCATGCTTACCGGTGATGCACTGACCGCATTTGTACAGAGAAGCGTAAACTTAATGTAAGCTTTCATCAATCAATTATATACAGGACCGCAGGCAGAAACGCCTGCGGTTTTTTATGTGTATAGGCGTTTACAATTCCTTCGCAGGCGTGCAATCCCTGGCGCGTGCCATATGCCCCCAGCCTCAGAGGTACCTCCGCTCACCACAAGCCAAAATGAATTCATAAAAAAGCTAAATCCAATTCGTAAAAAACCTAAATGAAACCACCACAAAGCATAATAAAAGGCACACAATAGCTGCTCGCACCCGCAAAAAAGCTGCGATCGCTGGCACATTTGCTTAATCCGATTTCATAAAAAGCTGCTCGCATCTATCAAAAAGCAAGCCTCGGCCACTTAAAAGCAAAATGAGATATAGTTTTTTTGCGCGTCGATTTAGGTATTTTGTGTGCGCATGTAGGTTTTTTGTGCCTTGATTCAGGTTTTTGTTGCGTCCATTTTGTGCCGTCGCAGATTGATGTAGCACTTTGTTCTGTTCATTAAGCTTTACGTCAAGGCAATGCAGTAAACTGTTGCATGCATGTAATGCAGCTCCTGCTGGCGCGCGCTCCCAGCGCGTGCCAAAACTAAAATCGGGCACACGCGAGTGCTAGCCTGCAATCGTTCCCGTCATTTCGGGCACAGCTCAGCGGCGTCGAGAAATCTCCTGAATGCAAGTATAAAAAGGAGATGTATCCACTCCGGTCGACATGACGATGCCACAGAAAGAGGAGATATCTCCATTTCGCTTCGCTGCAGTCGATATGACAAGCACATTAACCTGCAAAGAAGCAAGACAAAACTATTTCCATTAGCTTTGTGCTGTTTACAAAAATCGATTCATGCTACAAACCATGCAATGGGCGCATCTGTACAGCGATGCACGGCCCAACGATGCCAGCGATAAAACACCCAATAGCGATACCCTGCGCACCTCATTTATGCGCGATTACGATCGCATTATTTTCTCCTCGGCATTCCGCAGGCTGCAGAACAAGACCCAGGTCTTCCCACTGCCTGGTCCGGCATTTGTACACAACCGGCTTACCCATAGCCTGGAGGTAGCCTCCGTAGGCCGCACCCTGGGTAAGGCTGTAGGCCAGCAGATCGCAGAGACGCATAATCTGAGCCCGGCAGGTAAGGAGTTTTATACCTACGAGCTACCCTCGGTAATCGGTGCCGCCTGCCTGGCGCATGATATCGGCAACCCGCCCTTTGGCCACTCCGGTGAGGATGCCATCCGGCACTACTTCAACGATCTGAATGATAGCACACAACGCAGATTGAAAGATAATATGAGCCCCAACCAATGGGCCGACTTCTGCCGCTTCGAGGGCAATAGCAATGCCTTTCGCATACTCACCCATAATTTTAATGAAGCCTCATCGGCCTACAACATAACCCAGACCACCCTTGCAGCCATTGTAAAGTACCCGGCTACCAGCCTCGAAGGCTTTAATAAAAAGACAGGGCTGATCAGTACCAAAAAATCGGGCTACTTCGACAGTGAGCGCAATACCTGGAAGGCCATTGCCACACAGTTGGCCCTGCCCAAACTGGATGGTTTTGAAGAAGTGTATGCACGGCACCCGTTTGTATTCCTCACTGAGGCCGCAGACGATATCTGTTACCGCATCATAGATATGGAAGATGCGCATCGTCTGGGCGTGATCAGCTACCAGCAGATACTGGAACTCTTCCTGCCATTCTTTGACCAGGGGCAGAGCTACAATAGTATAGATAAGGTAAAGGAGAAGCTGGACAAGATCATAGACCCCAACCGCAAAGTAGAATACCTGCGTGCAGTATGGATAGGGCGTATGATAGATCTGTGCAAAGAAGCTTTTATGCAGCAGGAGCCATTAATGCTTGCCGGCGGTTTGCAGCAATCCCTGCTCGATGTACTGCCGGAGCGCTATACATCATTGTTGCAGAAGATCGATCAGCAATCGATCAGGCATATATATAATCAGAAAAGTGTGGTGGAGATAGAGATTGCAGGCTTTAACGTAATTGGTAAGCTGCTGGAGATTTTTGTAGAAGCACTGCTGTCTGCCGGCAATGCCAAGTCAGAAAAAGTACTGCAGCTGATACCGGCACAGTTCCCGATAGATAAAGAGAAGGGATCGTTGTACCATAACCTGCAGTCGGTTACAGATTATATTTCAGGGATGACGGATCTTTACGCCATCGACCTGTTCCGGAAGATAACGGGCATAACGATTAAGGAACTATAAAAAAGCCTATGGCTTATTTCTGGCGGCTGCGCTTGATCCACAAATAAGCCATAGTGCCCATAAATCCTACCGGGATAGCAGCCAGGTACAGGATACCCGTGTTCAGGCTCGACGCTGCACTCTCACCGAAACCTTCGGCGGTTTTGGTACAAACTGCGCAACCCTGTGCAATAGCCTGAGACAGGCTGCATGCGCTGACAATAAGCAGTGCGGATAATTTTTTCATACTGCAAAAGTACGGGTTTTTAATTGACCTGTGTACCGTACATTTTTGTTTGCTGAAATTTGATCTCTTTGTCCTTTACCGTAACCTGGTACAATTCCTGGAAAGAACCATCTCCCGGATCGAAACCGATCACCGCACCGTACTCCAGGCTGTCTATACCTTTTACCACAGGTTTTACCACATTGTTTTCATACCATTTCGGGAACAGCTTCTCTGTACTGTTCTGGTTGGCACCATAGTTCAGGTCAATCTTGAAGGTACCATTAGCAGCACTGCTGTCAGTAGTAGAGATGATTACCTCAAACTTACTTTTATTAAGATCGTCTTTGATGGCTTTAGAGTAGTCCGCAACTTTTTGTGCTTTCGCCGGTACTGCCCATACATTCAGTTTAGGGAGCGCAGGCTGTTGTGTCTTTTGGTCGCCGGTACCGTTATTTTCTTCCCCGCAGGAAGCCAGCATAAGGCCGGCAGCAAAAAGGGAAAACAAAGCTATTTTTTTCATAGCCGCAAAGTAAATGATTTCGGTTATTTGTACCTAATTTTGATTTTATTAAACAGCCAACAATGCAAATACCACCCTACCTGAAACCAGGTGATACCATTGCCATAACCTGCCCTTCGGGCTACATACCTAAAGAAACTGTAGGCATTGCACAGCAAATGCTTGAGTCCTGGGGCTACCGGGTAATCCTGGGCGAGACCGTGGGTGAAAGTGACAATTACTTCTCCGCACCGGATGAGGTAAGAAGAAGAGACCTGCAGTCCTTTCTGGACCGCAATGATGTACAGGCCATACTTATGGGTCGCGGAGGCTATGGTATGAGCCGTATTATTGATGATCTGGACTTTAACCGATTTCTACAGCAACCCAAATGGCTGTGTGGCTTCAGTGATATAACCGTATTACATAGCCATGTATTATCTAACTACGGTATCGCTACCCTACACGGGCCAATGTGCAGTAGCTTTAAGCCCGAAAATGAAGGCAAGGCATTCCTCAACTCATTCCGATCCGTTATTACCGGTACAACGGTCGATTACCCCGTTCCGGAATGTATATATAATATAGAAGGCACTGCCAGAGGAGTATTGGTTGGAGGCAACCTGGCTATGCTGGCACACCTTACCGGTTCTGCCTCACAGCTGAATACCAGGGATAAGATATTATTTATAGAAGATATCGGTGAACACTTATATAATATAGATCGTCTTTTATATAATATGAAACGAAGCGGAGCGTTATCTAATATAAAGGCATTGGTCTGCGGGGGCTTTACCGATACGGAAGATACTACCCGTCCGTTCGGCCAGAATGTATATGAGATCATCCTGAACCATGTAAAAGATATGAATATTCCGGTTTGCTTTGACATTCCATGCGGGCATATTGACGAAAATTTTAGCCTTTCGCTTGGACAAGTATATGAGCTTCAAGTACTAAAAGGAGAGAATAGATTTTGTCTATCGCAGTAGAAAAAAATCTTATAAAAAGAAATACTTGTAGATACAATCTTTTATTCTATCTTTGCATTGCAATTCTAATCAAAGAGAAACAAAAACTAAAAAAAATAATATTTTTTAATGAAAAAGTTTTTTATCTTCGCTGCCGCTTCTACCCTGGCTTTTGCAGCATGTAAAAATTCAGAGGGAGATCAAGCAAAAACAGCAGAAACTCAGGAAGTAGCCAAACAATCTGGTTCGGTTTATAACCTGGATACTACAGCAAGTTCTATCAAATGGACTGGTTACCATAAAGGAGGTCTGAATCCTCGTTTCGGTATCATCAAAGCATCTGGTACTGTTTCTGTAGAAAACAATGCAATCACTGGCGGTTCTTTCAACATTGATATGAACACCCTGATTACAGATACAGCTGCAGTTGCTGCTGCTGAAGGTAAAAAATCAACAGATCTGGATGGCCACCTGAAAAGTCCTGACTTTTTTGATGTAGCAAAATATCCGACTGCTAAATTTGAAATTACCAGCGTTGCTCCTTTTGACAGTTCAAAAGTGAAAAGCGTGATCGAAGGTGCTACTAACATCGTTAGCGGTAACCTGACATTAAAAGATAAAACAGTTAACGTAACTTTCCCTGCGAAAGTAAGCGTAAACGAAACTGAAGTTTCTGTTGAATCTAAATTTGTGATCAACAGATCTGATTGGGGATTGACTTACAAAACAGAAGGAAATCCAGCTGACTGGGGTATCTCTAAAGATATCGAAATCCAGATGAATGTAAAGGCAAAGAAATAATAGTACTTTAATAGTTTTTTTCATAGGTGTAGGTTTTAGTTAAGGGCTTATCTGTCTAGATATGGCCCTTTTTTTATGTCCCTATGTCTCGGGTTTTACCTAACTTCGCAGTCTTATGCAGCACCAATATTTGAGCGAACTGAATGAACAGCAGAGGGCGGCCGTTACACATATTGACGGCCCGTTGATGATCGTGGCCGGAGCCGGAAGCGGAAAAACTAAAGTACTGACTACCCGTATTGCACACCTGCTGCGCAATGGCGTAGACGCCTTTAATATACTGGCACTGACCTTTACCAACAAGGCTGCCGCAGAAATGAAAGAACGTATCGAAAAAATACTGGGCAACTCCGAAGCCCGTAATCTGTATATCGGTACTTTCCACTCTGTATTTGCCAAAATCATGCGTGCCGAAGCGCAAAAAATCGGCTATCCCAACAACTTTACCATATATGATGCTGATGATGCCAAGAGCCTGCTCCGAAGCATTATCTCTGAAAATAACCTGGATGATAAGATTTACAAACCTAATGTAATCTTAAGCCGTATCTCCGGTGCCAAGAACAGCCTGATCGGGCCGGCCCAGTACCTGAGAGAACCGGCGATTGCCCAGGAAGATGCGCGCGCCAACCGTCCGCTGACCGGGCAGCTCTATGCACAATACGCCAGCCGCTGTTTTAAAAACGGTGCAATGGACTTTGATGACCTGCTGTTTAAAATGTACGAATTGCTGAAAACACAGCCTGAAGTACTGGCTAAATACCAGCATAAGTTCAAGTATGTAATGATCGATGAGTATCAGGATACCAACACCGCGCAGTATAAAATTGTAAAAATGCTGGCGGCGGTAACGGAGAACATCTGTGTGGTGGGTGACGATGCGCAAAGTATCTACTCCTTCCGTGGTGCGACAATTCAAAACATCCTCCAGTTTCAGAATGACTATGACGATGTAAAAGTGATCAAGCTGGAGCAGAACTACCGTAGTACACAAAGCATCCTGAATGTAGCCAATAAAATTATCGGTAATAACAAGAACCAGATCCCTAAAAATCTGTGGACAGATAATGAAATAGGCGAGAAGATAAAACTGGTCAGAACCCTGACCGACAATGATGAAGGCCGTTATGTCGCCGATGCTATTGCGGAACATAAACTGCGTTATCACTATAGTAATAAAGACTTTGCCATCCTGTACCGTACTAATGCGCAAAGCCGTTCTTTCGAGGAAAGCCTCAGAAGAATGAACATCCCATACCGCATATTCGGTGGTCTGTCATTCTATCAGAGAAAGGAGATCAAGGACTTTATCGCCTATCTGCGTGTTACCGCCAATCCGAGAGATGAAGAAGCGATTAAACGCATCATCAACTACCCGGTAAGAGGTATAGGTAAGACCAGCCTGGAGAAAATGGTGATCGCAGCAAATGAAAGCGGCAAACCATTATGGGAAGTAATACAGGCGCCAACTGCTTATGGACTCAAAGGTGCATCTGCAGCATCTGTAGAGACATTTGTGACCCTGGTCAAAAGTGCACAGACCATGCTGAAAACACATAATGCCTATGATGTGGCATTTGCTGTAGGTAAGCATAGTGGCCTGGTGAAAGAATTATACGCAGATAAAACGGTTGAGGGCCTGCAGCGTTATGAGAACGTACAGGAGTTGCTCAACTCTATTAAAGAATATACAGAGACACCAAACGCAGACGGAGAACTGGAGGAAGATAAAAGCCTTGGGACTTACCTGCAGAATATCACCCTGCTGACCGATGCGGATAAAGAAAATGACGAAGACCAGGATGTGGTAAAACTCATGACCATTCACGCGGCAAAAGGCCTGGAATTCCCTTGTACCTTCGCTGTGGGCCTGGAAGAAAACCTCTTCCCTTCGGCCATGAGTCTCTATGCCCGTGAAGATCTGGAAGAAGAACGCCGTCTCTTCTATGTTGTAGTAACCCGTGCTAAAGCGCGCTTGTGGATTACATTTGCCAACAGCCGTTATCGTTTCGGACAGCTGGTGCAAAATGATCCGAGCCGATTTATAGATGAGATTCCTCAGGAATATATAGACAAAAGCTATGCCGGAATGGCTGGTGCAAGAGGATCATTCTCCTCAGGTAGCCAGGGCAATGCTGCCGGTGGCGGAGCCTTTGGTAAACGTGCTGCAATACAGCCTAAAACAGCTGCTCCGCAGGAAAGAAGTAATATCGTTCAGGCGAAGAGTGCGACCGCATCCTCAACGTCTTATAGCCATACCCCATCTGCCGATTTCTCCGCCAGCGATCCTGGTGATATGGCAGTAGGGCAAAAAGTAGAACATATGAAATTTGGTTTTGGTACTATTCGTGGCCTCGATGGTAACCCTAATAACCGTATGGCCACTATTGATTTTGAAAATGGTATAGGGGTGAAGAAAATCATGCTGCAATATGCCAAGCTTAAGATTATAGAATAAAACAAAAACAAACTACATACCATGATTACAATGACCCGAAAAATATACAGGCAACTGCTGCAGTTAAAGCAGGAAGGGAAAAAAGCCTTTGCTGTACTGATCGATCCGGATGACATTAGTCCGGAGCAAGCGGCCGTGCTGGCTCAGAAATGTGCCGAAGCCGGAGTCGATTATGTATTATTCGGGGGCAGTATCATGGTATCAGATCATTGGGATGATTGCATCCGCAGTTTTAAATCCGTATCAGATATTCCGGTCATCTTATTCCCGGGCAGTCCCGCACAGGTTTGTAAAAGTGCAGATGCATTGTTTTATCTGTCATTGATATCAGGTCGTAACCCTGATCTGCTGATCGGTCAGCATGTGATCTCTGCACCTGCTATTAAAGCCAGCGGCCTGGAAGTAATGGCTACAGGTTACATGGTCATTGATGGTGGTGTGCCTACAGCAGTATCCTATATGAGCCATTCTGCTCCGCTACCGCATAACAAACCCGAGCTGGCACTGTGTACCGCATGGGCCGGAGAGATGCAGGGCAAACAACTGATCTATATGGATGCCGGGAGCGGTGCCAAATACCCGATCTCACCTGAGATGATTAAGAAGGTAAGCGATAATATTGCCATTCCTTTGATTATCGGCGGGGGTATCCGCGATGTGGAAGGACTGCGTAAGGCATTAGATGCCGGTGCCCAGGTAGTTGTAGTCGGTAATGCGATTGAAAAGAATCCTGACCTGATTGCGGAAATGAGCCAGGCGACCAAAGAATACAACTTGTAAATAATCCCATCATGGGTACTGTAGAACTGATCTCCGCAAATACTTTATTGTTTCGTGCCCATATTGTTACCTATGGTGCAGTAGCAGATGCTGTACTCACAGAACGTATCGGTAAAGAAATAGAAACAATGTGGAATGCTCCGGAAGGGAGAATCCTGCATAACCTCAAGCCCTTAAGGCTTCACTTTTCTATTACAGCCGGCTGGCAACCCGATCTGCAACCGGAAGATATTATACAGAATACCAATCCGCTCAATAATTACTTCAGAATAGAAGAATTTGTAAACGGCAATATTTCATTCGTAGATGCGCTGGGTTGCAATACCGGATTTTTCAAAAAAGATAACCTGTACGAAGGATCCACTACTGCCGCACATGAATTCGGACATACTTTAGGACTGGCTCATCCCACTGACCTGGATTTTCGGGGCAAAGGTACTCCGGGTATTATGTACCCGAGAGGGACACTGGTAGACCCGGAATTTCAATATGACCCTTCTGTGCCTGCCGGTCAAAACGGAGGTACCATGCATCCGATGTACCGCAAGGTAAGGGCAGAAGATGTAGCAATGCTGCAGCTCAGTAAGCTGAAAAACGATTTCGTGATCGGCGCACTGAGTAATGTATGGCATGATGATCACAATCGATTCGCATAAGATTATAAAGATTCAGATAAATAACAAAGGGACTTCATTAGTGAAGTCCCTTTTATAAATATAGTTAGATGTGATCTTATTGTGCCACTGCTTTCTGTACAGCCAGTACTGTTTTTACATTCAGCTCCTGTCCGGAACGCATAATCGCTACAATGTTATCAGCGGTAGCCAGCTTATCAGCATTGATAACAATAGTCGGCTCCTTGTCCTGCGCTGCAGCAACAATTGATTGAATGGCCGCAGTCAGGGAATCGGCCGCAACAGGCTTAGTACCCACAAAGAATTGCTGATCGGCATTGATCGATACCACAACCGTTTGTTTTACCTTAGTATCAGTATTGGCTTTCGGATTGGCCAGCTTGATCACATTAGGATTAGCCAGTGTCGCGACGATCAGGAAGAAAAATAAAAGGATGAACAATACATCATTCAGTGCAGATGTATGCGCTTCCGGTTTATGTCTTAATGCTTTTCTGATATTCATTCTTCAAGAGATATTTTACCTGTCTTGCAAATGTAGGGAATCTGTTTTATAATATACTGTTATTCTAATACATAGCTTAATCTTACCGTAATGCGGGCTGTTTTCTCTTTGCTACGGGTATCGAAATTGCCGCCGTAGCTATCCTCTTCTACACTACCCTTTCCCGTAATCTGGAATACACCCATGCTCGCATCCTTCAGTTTGCCCAGGTCACCATTGCCCGTTTTGACAATTTTCTGTGCACGCTCCCGCGCATCTTTCGTAGCATTCTCAATCAGGTTATGTTTCAGGCCGGGCAGATCAGAATAGGTATATTGAATGTCCTGTCCGTTAAACTCGATACCTGAATTAATCAGCTCAGAAGTCTGATCCGATACCTGTTCGATCTTACGCATCAGTGCATCATTTTTCTGGCAGAAAAAGCTAATGGTCTGTGTAGCAGTGTATCCGTCAAATACTTCTTCCGACTTGGTATCTCCATCCTTGGTCTCGGTACTTACCGTGCGGAAGGTCTTGGCAATATTGGCACCGCCAAAAGTAAATTCACTTTCCTTAAAACCTTTGGAAATAAAGAACTGGCGCACTTTCTCTTTATCGGCAAGAATGGTGTTGTATGCCTCTTTGGCGTCCATAGATTTTGCGCTGAAGCTTCCTTTCCAGAAGATCTCATCAGAAATAAAATCTTTTGTACCCAGGCCTACAACATTGATCGCATCCTGGTTGGCATTGCGGTTACGTATGCCTTTGCCGACCACAAATGCAGTAATGATCATAGCCAGGCCCCATATTGCGGCATAGAGCAGAGATCGGTTCTTTTCCATAAGTATATAATTTTCTTAAAATTACAGTAAATTATATATCAATGCACTATTGTCAATAATAAAAATGCAGATCCAGGTGGATCTGCATTTTGTATAGCTTTTGATATACTGATTTTTTACATCGGAGACAAGTATTGTGCATAAGCATAACCCTCTTCGCCTGCAGCCGTTCTGATCTTCCACCAGCTATCGTCTGTTTTTTCAACCAGGGTAACGACTTCGTTATGTGCCGCTTTGCCCACGATTTCACCTTCGGTGCTCGGCACACTTCTGATATTCAGGTTTGTGCTGTCCGTGGTTACTTTTAAAGAAGCGCCGGCATTCGCTTTGATGTCAATGTTCATCATCAGGTCTCCGCTGGCCATATTCGGATCGATCTGACTGTACATATTCCACAAAGCATCATAATCTGCAGTTGAGTTAGCCGTACCGCTTACATGCAGCGCTCCGCCTTGTTCTGCAACAGAAAGATTGGCTACACCCATATTTTTAGCTGCATCCAGCAGTGATGCATATTTATCTTGCAATGACATAGTATTTTGTTTTTTACAGGTTTAAGATTATTTTTTATCCATCAGCTGGCTTACATCAGATTTGACTTTGGCAGCAGCAAGCATTTGCATAATTTTCATTCTGTCCGCTTTGCTCACCTCACCGGTAAGTACGGCTTTGTCAGCAGTAAAGGTTACGGTCACACCTTTAATATCTTTGATGCCATCCATAACTTTTTGTTGCGTAGCAGCGTCCAGTGTAGTGGTCACAGAAGCAGGAGGCGGCGGTGGTGGAGTTACTGCAATATTGTTTACCACAGATTTTACACCGGATTTTTTATCCAGGTTTTTTACTGCAGCTTCAGCACTGGCTTTGTCTGCATCATTATTTACGTTGCCGGAAAGCGTTACCACACCATCTTTCACCTCTACGGCTACACCAGGTGTTACCACAGCTTCAGCATTGGTCTTAACCGTAGCATCAGGTACTTTAGAGGAGCATGATGGAGTCATTACAGCAATAGCACCTGTAATCATCAGTGCAGGAATAATGTTCTTGTAATTCATACGATTAGTTTTTATAATTTAGTGTTGGGTGAAGTTATAGTAATAAATATTAATAAATCAGGCCTTAACAGGAAAATCACAAAATCTTTACATGTATAGCTTTCATAATAAGAATATTTTGGCTGTAAATCATATTTGTATTACCTTTGCATCAGAAAAAGAGGACCTGGGGGCATGAGCCCCCATGTTTCGTTGAATAAAATAATGGATATCATAACCTTAGTTACCAACAAGATTGAAGAACTGACCAGTGATTCTGCTTTGTTTCTGGTAGAAGTAAAATTGAAACCCACCAATAACATTAAAGTTTATATGGATGGGGACAGCGGGGTAAATGTTGAAGCCTGTACCAAAATCAATAGAGCTTTGTACAAAATGATCGAAGAATCCGGTATGTATCCTGAAGGAGATTTTTCTCTGGAAGTGTCCAGCCCGGGTGTAGACGAACCCCTGAAGTTTTTTAGACAATATATCAAAAATATTGGCCGTACGGTGGAGATTACACTGAACGATGATACCAAACATTTAGGTGTATTACAATCAGCTACGGAAGCAGCAGTAGTGCTGGAAAAGCAGATCGGTAAAAAGAAAGAAATTGTTGTAGAAACAATACCGTTTGATGCGATCAAAGCAACAGTAGTACAGATTGTATTCTAAAACATTAATAAACCTTACAAAGCAAATTGCATTTGTTTTAAACAATATATTTAAATCACAATGGCTAGTATTAACTTAATTGAATCGTTTCAGGACTTTAAAGAAGCAGAAGGGATAGATCGTTCTACCCTCATGAAAGTACTGGAAGACGTATTCAAAACGCTTTTGAGAAAAAAATACGGTTCGGATGATAACTTTGATGTAATCGTTAACGACCAGACCGGTGACCTGGAAATCTTCAGAAGAAGAACCGCAGTAGAAGATGGTTTTGAAGAAGATGACAATGCTGAGATCCAGATCTCTGAAGCAAGACTGATCGACCCTGACTATTCAGTAGGTGAAGAAGTATATGAAGAGATTGATGTACTGGACTTCGGTCGCAGAGCTATTCTGGCTGCCAAGCAAACACTTGCTGCCCGTATCAGTGATTTAAAGAAAAACAGTATCCTGCAGAAATATGCAGAGCGCGTAGGTGAGATCATCAATGGTGAAGTATACCAGATCTGGAGAAAAGAACTGATGCTGCTGGATGAAGAAGGTAACGAATTATTATTGCCTAAATCTGAGCAGATTGCCGGCGACTTTTTCCGTAAAGGAGAGCCACTGCGTGCAGTAGTGAAAAAAGTAGAAATGCGCAGCAATGCTCCGGTAATCATCCTGAGCAGAACACATTCCTCTTTCCTGGAAAAACTTCTGGAAATTGAAGTTCCGGAAATCCAGGATGGCCTGATCACGATCAAGAAAATTGTAAGAGAGCCAGGTGAGCGTGCAAAAGTAGCAGTAGAAAGCTATGATGACCGTATCGATCCGGTAGGTGCCTGTGTAGGTATGAAAGGTAGCCGTATTCATGGTATTGTAAGAGAACTGCGCAACGAAAACATTGACATTATCAACTATACTGCCAACACTTCCCTGCTGATCCAGCGTGCGCTGACTCCGGCAAAAGTGAACCGTATAGATCTGAATACAGAGAAAAACCATGCTGATGTGTACATGGATACCGATCAGGTATCTCTGGCCATTGGTAAGAAAGGGGTAAACATTAAACTGGCACAGCAACTGTCTGGCTTTAGCATTGATGTATACCGTGATGTAAAAGAGTCTGCAGAATTCGATATCGATCTGGACGAATTTACAGATGAGATCGAAGCATGGGTTATCGCAGAATTCAAAAAAGTGGGCTATGATACTGCATTAAGTATCCTGGAACACTCTGTAGAAGAGCTGACCCGCCGTACCGATCTGGAAGAAGAAACGGTTAAAGACGTACGCCGCATCCTTGAGGCTGAATTTGAAGATGATGGTACCGCCGAGTAAGCTGAACAATACGCAATGTGTGTTAACTTTTAGCAACATTGTATGGAAACTTAAAAATTAATATCGAATTTTGGCTTTCAATCGTGCCAATATTTGATATATGCATTATAAAATGATTAATATCGATAATCACACGGTTGAAAGCGAATTATAAGAATGTCCGAAACATCAAATACACCCAGACTACTGGCCGCGGCCAAAGAGTTTAACATTGGTAAAGAAACCCTCGTGGATTTTCTGACAAAAAGAGGCTTCGAAGTAGATTCCAAGCCCAGTGCTAAGCTCTCCGAAGACATGTACAGTGCCTTGCAGGGCGAGTTTGCCAAAGATAAAGCGGCTAAGCGTAAAAGCGATGCCATTGCTTTACCTAAGGGATCTTTATTGGAAAATCTACACAAGCCAAAGGATGAACTTGATCTTAACGCAAAAGACAAGAAAGATCCTAAGGCTAAAGTTGTGATTGCAGCACTGCCTTCTGATAAACCAGAAGCACCGGAAACGCCTAAAGCAGAAGAAAAACCTGCTGTAGAGGAAACTCCGAAACCGGCTCCGGCTCCGGAACCTGCTCCTGTAGTGCAAGCAGCTCCGGTGGTAGAACCACCTGCTCCTGCGCCACAACCTAAAGCAGAAGAAGCTCCTGCTCCGGCACCGGCACCAGCTGCTCCTGTGGCAGAAGAAGCGCCGAAACCTACCCCAGCTCCAACTCCTGCTCCTGCAGAAAAAGCTGAGGAAGAAGCGCAACACATCGACACGAAATCTCCGAAACTTTCCGGACCTAAAGTATTAGATAAAATAGACCTTGAGGCAATGAACCTGGCTACCCGTCCTAAAAAAGGTGCGGTAACCAAGAAAAAAGAAGAGCCTCAAAAGATAGAAGAGCCAAAACCAGAAGTACCTGCTGCTCCGGTACAGGAAGCACCAGCTCCTAAGCCAGCTCCGGTAAAAGAAGAGCAACCTGCTCCGGCACCTCCTGCTCCCGTAGCAGAAGCGCCTAAACCGCAGACTGCTCCTGCTGCAGAAGCTCCGAAACCAGCTCCTGCAACACCGGCGGCTCCTGCCAAACCTGAGCATATCGAAATGAATGCACCGAGACTGGCCGGACCAAAAATCTTAGGTAAAATTGAACTGCCTGTTAAAAACGATAATAGCAGAGAAAGCAGAGAAAAACGCAAGAGAAAACGTATTCCTGTAGATAAGAAACCGGAAACAGGCGGAAACAATAATAACAACAACAACACTAACACCGGACAAGGTGGCGGAAACAGGCCTCATGGTGGTGGAAACCAGCAAGGCGGAAACCGACCACAAGGTGGCGGTGGTGGCTATCAGGGCAATCGTCCGGGTGGCGGCGGCTACCAGGGCAATCGTCCGGGCGGTAACCAGGGTGGACCAAACAATAGAAATAACAACAACAATAACAGAGGCAACGACAGAAGAGGACCTGCCGGTCGTAACAACCAGGCACAGCAACAACCTCAGGAAGTCGATGCTAAAGCAATCCAGGATAAAATCAGGGAAACACAGGCCAAACTCGCCGGTGGTGGTGGTAAAGGTAAAAACCTTAAAGCCAAATATCGCCGTAACAAACGTGAGGAAATGGCTGAGAAACGTGCAGCTGCTGAAGCGGAGAGCGATAACAACGTAATCCAGGTTACAGAGTTTATCTCTGTAAGCGAACTGGCTAACCTGCTTGATGTAAGCTTTACTGAAGTCATCAGCAAGTGTATGAGCCTGGGTATTATGGTGTCTATCAACCAACGCCTGGATGCAGAGGTAATTGAATTGGTAGCAAACGAATTTGACAGAGAAGTAGAATTCATCAACCTGCAACAGGATGCTGATGAAGAAGAAGTTGAAGACGATCTGGTTGAAGATACAGAAGAGCGTGCGCCGGTGGTAACCATCATGGGTCACGTTGACCACGGTAAAACTTCATTATTGGATTACATCCGTAATGCAAGCGTGGTAGCCGGTGAGGCCGGAGGTATCACACAGCACATTGGTGCATACCAGGTGAAAACAGGTTCCGGTAAGAAAATTACCTTCCTGGATACTCCGGGTCACGAAGCGTTCACCGCGATGCGTGCTCGTGGTGCCAAAGCAGCAGATGTAGCGGTTATCGTAGTAGCAGCGGATGATGCAATCATGCCTCAGACACGTGAAGCGATCTCCCACGCACAGGCAGCAGGCTTACCTATGGTATTTGCCATCAATAAAATAGATAAAGATGGAGCGAATCCTGAAAAAATTAAAGAACAACTTTCTGCCATGAACATTCTGGTGGAAGACTGGGGCGGTAAGTTCCAGAGCCAGGAGATCTCTGCGAAGAAAGGTATCGGTATCGAAGACCTGCTGGAGAAAATCCTGTTGGAATCTGAATTACTGGAACTGAAATCGAACTCAGAAAAAGTAGGTACCGGTTCTATTATTGAAGCCTCACTGGATAAAGGTCGTGGTTATGTATCCACTATGCTGGTACAGAACGGTACCCTGAATATGGGAGACATGATCGTATCCGGTCAGTACTTTGGTAAAGTGAAAGCAATGTTCAACGAAAGAGGACAGCGCGTTAAAGAAGCTGGTCCTTCTACTCCGGTACAGGTACTGGGTCTGAATGGTGCACCACAAGCCGGTGAGAAATTCAGAGTGTATAATGATGAGGCTGAAGCAAAAGAAATCGCTAACCGTCGTGCACAAATCCTGAGAGAACAAGGTATCCGTACCCGTAAACATATTACCCTGGATGAGATCGGACGTCGTCTGGCTCTGGGTAACTTTAAAGAACTGAATGTAATCATCAAAGGTGACTTCGATGGTTCTGTAGAGGCATTGAGTGACTCATTACAAAAACTGTCTACAGAAGAAGTAGTGGTAAGTATCGTACACAAAGCTGTTGGTCAGATTACCGAGTCAGATGTATTGCTGGCTTCAGCATCAGATGCCATTATCCTTGGCTTCCAGGTGCGTCCTTCTTCTCAGGCTTCCAAGCTTGCTGATCAGGAAAATATTGAGATCCGCTACTACTCTATCATCTACGATGCAATCGATGAGATCAAGAGCGCCATGGAAGGTATGCTTGAGCCTACAATTGAGAAGAAAATTGTGGGTAATATCGAAGTTCGTGAAGTATTTAAAATCAGCGGCGTAGGTACCATCGCAGGTTGTTATGTGTTAGACGGTAAGTTTAGCCGTAATACGAAGATCAACATTATCCGTGACGGTATAGTAGTACACCATGGAGAACTGGCATCTCTGAAACGTTTCAAAGACGATGTGAAAGAGGTAAATGCAGGTTACGAATGTGGTTTGAGTGTGAAAAACTACAACGATCTGAGAGTCAGCGATATTATCGAAGGCTACGAAGAAGTAGAAGTAAAACGTACCCTTAACTAAGCGTGTACTATAGATAAAAGGAAAGGTCCGGCAATACTGCCGGACCTTTCTTTTTATCTATAAAATCAATATTCCTGGATTATGGTTGTGTTTCCATAACCGTTTTTAATTTATCTAATCCTGTAGCCAGATCACCGCCGATCATTTTATCGAAATCCATAAACAGCATCGTTATGTTCATAGGGTAAGCCATATGTCCTTCAAAACCCCAGGTCACTTTGGTTTGTGCTGGACTGACAGTTTCTGCGATCATATATGCCTGTTCTGTAGATTCGAATGGTTTGATAAAGCGCAGCTCGTAGTCGATACGGGAACCCTCCGTTATTTTCTTGATTTCCTGTTCTCCCTTACCCACCTCCTCATCTTTACTGTCCCATGCAGAAATGAATCCTACAGTACCATCAGTACCGGTATAGGTTTTGATCATATTAGGATCCATCGTGGCCCATTTGCTGTAATTATTCTGGTTCTTAAGATATTTTATATAATTATAAACCTCAGCCTGGGGCTTATTAATGACTACTTCCCTCATTACGGAATAGTCTTTCTTGACAAACAATGCTACAATGAGCGGGATCGAAATAATAATGAGTAGTGCGATCAGGATTTTCTTAAGTACTTTCATGTTTTTGTTTTTAGGTGGAAAATGTATATTAAATATAATGATCGTCTTACATATTTTATAATTTCCAACTCATATATTTCTATGAGGATAATGAATGCCCTGGTCTCTGAAATTCCTGTATTTTAAATATACCCGAAAAAGCAAAAAACGCTGACTATAGCATACATGCCGGTAGTTAAACCCCGGTACTTCGGTTAAAACTCAGTATTTTTACAACCTGAAATATTAAAGCACATTCCGTTCAAATGAAAATAGACATACACACCCATATAATGCCGGATAAGATTCCAAATTGGTTTGAAAAATTCGGCTACGGAGACTTTATTACATTGCAGCATCATAAGCCTTGTTGTGCCAAAATGATCAAGGGAGATACGTTCTTCAGAGAAGTAGAGCACAACTGTTGGGATGCCACAGTGCGCATGAAGGAAATGGATGATACTGAAGTTACCGTACAGGTGCTGTCTACTATTCCTGTATTATTCAACTACTGGGCCAACCCTAAGCATGGACTGGAAACCTCCCGCTTCTTTAATGATCATATTGCTTCTGTAGTAGAGCAGCATCCTGACCGCTTTGTAGGATTGGGTACACTGCCCCTGCAGAACATAGATCTGGCGATTAAAGAGATGGAGCGTTGTATCGTGGAGCTGAAAATGCCGGGAATAGAAATAGGTTCTAATATTAACGGGCGCAACCTGAGCGATCCTTACTTTAACCCGTTCTGGGAGGCCGCAGAAAAATTGGGTGCCAGCATATTTGTGCATCCATGGGAGATGATGGGCGAAAATGATATGCAACGCTACTGGCTGCCCTGGCTGGTTGGTATGCCGGCAGAGACATCAAGAGCAATCTGTAGTATGATATTCGGAGGAGTTTTCGAACGCTATCCATATCTTAAAGTTGCATTTGCACATGGAGGCGGAAGCTTCCCTGCTACAATAGGTCGTATCGAACATGGCTTCAATGTACGCCCCGACCTGTGCGCTATTGATAATCCGCATAATCCACGTAACTATATCGGTAAGTTCTGGATCGATGCCCTGGTGCATGATGAAAAAGCGCTTGACTTTATTGTAGATGTAATGGGTGGAGATAAGATCTGTATGGGTAGCGATTACCCTTTCCCGCTGGGAGAGCATCATCCGGGCAAGTTGATAGAAACCCATATTAAAGATCAGCACCTGAGAGAACAACTCCTGGCCAAAAATGCTATGGACTGGTTGGGTGTATACCGCTTTTAAGAAAAACGAAAAGATTACATGAAAAAGATATTGAGAATAGGTACCCGTGATAGCCAGCTCGCACTGTGGCAGGCCAATACTGTAAAGGATCTGCTGGCAGCTGCAGGTATTGAGGCAGAACTGGTACCCGTTAAAAGTGAGGGTGACCTCGACCTGGTTACCCCTTTATATGCAATGGGTGTGGAAGGTGTATTCACCAAAACACTTGATGCCTACTTACTGAGTGATAAGATTGATATTGCCGTGCATTCCATGAAAGATGTACCGACGCAACTGGCACAGGGAATTGTACAGGCAGCAGTACTGCCCCGCGCCTCTTATAAAGATATACTGGTGTTCCGCTCCGGTAAAGAAAAACAGGAGCAATATAATAAAATAGGTACCGGATCAATACGCAGAAAAGCCATGCTGCTGCACCGTTATCCGGCCTGTACTGTAGATAACCTCAGGGGAAATGTACAGACCCGCTTACAGAAGCTGCAGGATAGCGACTGGGACGGAGCTGTCTTTGCAGAAGCGGGCCTCAGCCGTATGAATCTGCTTCCGGATACTTACGAAGTCCTGGACTGGATGTTGCCGGCACCCGCACAGGGCGCTATTATGATTGTCTGCAGAAGCGGAGAAGAAGAGACCTTCAATGCTTGCCATAAACTGGATAATGAAGCGACTGCTATCTGTACCCGCATAGAGCGCGATTTCCTGAAGACCCTTATGGGAGGCTGCTCTACCCCGATCAGCGCCCTGGCACAGATCGATGGTGATCAGATCTTTTTTGAAGGAAATATCTGTAGTCCCGATGGTAAAGAGCTGCTGGAAACCAGTAAAACATTTTCACTCAAGGAATGGCAGACCGCAGGTGCCGATGCCGCACAGGACTTATTGGCTAAAGGGGCTGGCCGTATTGTGGAAGCGATCAGAAATAAATAGAAATAATTCAGTATAACATAACAAAGAGGTGCAGTATTACTGCACCTCTTTGTTATGTTAATGATATTGCTTTTGCAAAACTTTAGGGCATATCACGCATTATAAATAAGTTGATTTGTTTAACTTTAGTGTACAAACAATTATTGTTCACCATTAAAACTACCCGTTATGCCAGATAGTCTTATTGCCGGTATGCAGCACGCAATGCAAACCAATATCGAGAAAATTGATGTGAACGATCCTGATTTACATCAGACCATTCATCCCGGAAAAGCAGAAGCATTGGCACAGGCGGCTATCCCTTCCGTTCTGATCGGAGCCCTCATTCATTTAGCCAAACAAAAAGAACCTTCAGCACATATCCCGGATATGGATACCGTATTTGCACAGAAATCTTCAAATGTAGTAGAGGCCATTGCCAATTATGCACATACTACAACAGAAGAAGCCGGAGCATATATTTCAAGAGCTATTGCAGTATTAAACCAGATGGCCATAGAGGATCATCGCGGAGATGGAAAAGACCTGATGAGAGTATTGGAAAACCAGCAGAGTGATATTCTGAAATACCTGCCCTCCGACCTCAATATTGGTTCCACCCTGGGTATAGACCTTATTGATGACCGTACACATAAAATGGAAGGACCATTATCCTCTATTGCAAACTACTTCTTTAACGAGCATATACACAACAAAAAATCAGATGAAGCGTTGAATAATGAAGATGGAAGTATAGAAGGTGCTGCAGATAAACTGTAGTACTACAGGTCTATAATCTGTATGCCCTCAAAATGAGGCCCTGCAAGCATTTCAATAGATTCGGACTGTGTATGTGTCATGAAAATCTGGCTAATGTCCAGTTGACGCAATAATGAAAAGAAGCGTGATAAGCGCTCCTGGTCAAGCTTTTCAAAAATATCATCCAATAAAATCAATGGAGATTTTCCTAATTGGCGTAACCATTCCAGTTGCGCCAATTTCATACCGATGAGTAATGATTTTTTCTGACCCTGAGAGGCGTGTGTTTTGCAGGGATTACCATCCAGCAGGATCTGCCAGTCTTCGGTATGTGGTCCGGCAGTCGTTCTGCGGGCCTCAATATCTCTTCTGCGATTATGTACCAGCAATTCCTTAAGCTGCTCTGGTTGAGCAGTAGAAGGTTTGTAGGCTATTCCAATATTTTCACTATACAATGCAATAGATTCATAGAATCGGCAGACCAGTTCCGGCAGGCGTTCCGATAGTTCCTGCCTTTTGGTGATCAGGTAACTGCCATGCTGTGCTAATTGCGTATCATACACCTCAAGCAGGTCCGTATTGATCTGAAAAGCCGGAGTCTGCTTCAGGTAAGCGTTGCGCTGCATCAGTATTTTCTGATAAGACAGCAGCGATTCCAGGTACTGGCTATCTGCTTGCGCAAGCAGACCGTCAATGAACTTGCGCCGTACATCACTGGCACCATTGATCAGTTCTATATCATCAGGGGCAATCATCAGAGCAGTATGCTTACCGATATAATCCGTAACCCGTTCAACCAATATCCCCTTTTCCGTAATCTTCTTTTTACCTTCTTTCCAGATAATGCAGGTCGCCTGTGGGGCCTCATCTGTATCGGCAAAATGACCTTCAATACGGAAACCTTCCCTCCCTTGCTGTACATTATTAATCTCCTTCGACTGGAAGTAGCTTTTGGTAAAGCACAGGTAGTAAATAGCATCCAGAAGATTGGTCTTGCCAATACCGTTTTTTCCGGTAATACCGATCACCTTTGCGTCGAAAGAGAACGACTGCAAATCATAATTTCTGAACTGGGTCAGGCTTATAGATGATAGAAAACTCACGGATTAAAGCGGAATGTTAGCTAAAGTGCAAATTTGCATAAATTGATACACTAACTCAATATTTTTAACTATTTTCGCAAAAATAAAATTGAATCAGGTGCAAACACAATTCGATAAACAACAGTATTTAGAGTGGTACGAAAGTATGCTGTTACAGCGTAAATTCGAAGAGAAAGCAGGACAACTCTACGGAATGCAAAAGATCCGTGGGTTCTGTCACTTATATATCGGTCAGGAAGCCGTATCAGCAGGTATTATGTCTGCACTGAGACCGGATGATAACCTGATCACTGCTTACCGTGACCACGGTCTGGCACTGGCAAAAGGAATGACTGCCAACGAATGTATGGCTGAATTATATGGTAAAGCAACCGGTTGTACTGGTGGTAAAGGTGGTTCAATGCACTTCTTCTCTAAAGAAAAGAGATTTTTCGGAGGTCATGGTATCGTAGGTGGTCAGATCGGTCTGGGTGCCGGTATCGCATTTGCCGATTATTACAACGAGAACGATCGCGTTACGGTTTGTATGTTTGGTGATGGAGCTGCCCGTCAGGGTATCCTGCATGAAACATATAACATGGCTATGTTATGGAACCTGCCGGTTATCTTCATTTGTGAAAATAACTTCTACGCAATGGGTACATCTGTAGAGCGTACATCCAAAGTACTGGATATCTCTAAAATGGCAGATTCTTTCGATATGCCTGCAGAAACTGTTGATGGTATGGATCCAGAAGCTGTACACGTAGCAATGGAAAAAGCGGTAACACGTGCGCGTGAAAAAGGCGGCCCTACTTTCCTGGAGATCCGTACATACCGTTATCGTGGACACTCTATGAGTGACCCTGCGAAATACCGTACTAAAGAAGAAGAAGCAAAATATAAAGAGCAGGATCCGATACAGTTCGTTCTGAACAGAATCGAGGATAAAAAATTCGCTACAGAAGAAGAGATTGAAGCAATCAATGAAAAAGTGAAGAAAGAAATAGATGAATGTGTGAAATTTGCAGAGGAAAGCCCTTGGCCGGATATCAGCGAATTGTACAACCATATCTATGTACAGGAAGATTATCCATTTATTAAGGATTAATAAATATATTAAGAAATTAAAAGCCTCTCAGGAATGATCCCGCGAGGCTTTTTTTATCGGGTAAACCCTTGACTGTACTACATTGCAGCTATTATCATACTTGTGTAATTTAGCAATACTATAACATATAAATTTAGCAAACATTTATATGCAAATACGGGGTCTATTCAGTACTTTTGCCCTTTACAGAGAGTAAGATAGTATGAAAAGATATTCTCCTTTTATTATTGGATGTGTTGTGCTGGGTTTAAGCTCTTGTAGCAATAGCCCTAAAACAGATTCATTTAATGTACAAGGGACAATTAAGGATATGCCTAAAACAATGGTATATCTTGAAGAAATAGGGCTGAATAACGAATTAAAGATTACCGATTCTGCAGAAAGCGGTTCTAATGGTGGTTTCAAGCTTTCCTGTACCAAGGATAAAGAGCAAAAGATGTACCGTGTAAAAATGGGCACTAAGTTTATCCTGGTACTGAATGATGAACCTACTGTAAAACTGAAAGCAGACTGGGATAATATTGAACAATATTCAGTGGCTGGATCTCCCGGATCTTCCAGTCTTAAAAAACTGGTTAGTCAGATGTATGCTTATGACAAAATGTTCGAAGCATTGCATATATCTGTAGATAGTATCAATGCGTCTCCTAAACATGACAGCCTGCTAACAGTTGCACAACATGAATACGATAGTCGTATGAACGAGATGCGCAGCTATATGAAGCAGTATGCCGATACCACCAAGTTCCTGCCGGTAGCAGTATTGGCTGCACTACGTGTTGAGGACCTGCTTAATGATCAGTCTTTCCTTAATAAGTTTACCACTTCACTGGATAAACGCTTTGGCAACCAAACGCTCGTTGCAGATTTTAAAAAACTCATCAATAGTTTTGGCGGCAGTACTAAAGTCAAAAGCAGTAGTGTAAAACTGAATGCCCCTGCACCGGAATTCAGTATCAAAGATTTCAATGGTCAATCAGTAACATTAGACAAGTATAAAGGTAAGTATGTACTCATAGACTTCTGGGCATCCTGGTGTCCGCCATGCCGCGAAGAGAACCCTAATGTAGTTGCGGTGTATAATACCTTCAAAGACAAAAATTTTGATATCCTGGGGATCTCATTAGATGATGATAAAGACAAGTGGAAGAATGCAATTAAAGAGGATCAGATTACCTGGACACAAACCAGCGAACTGAAAGGATGGAAGTCATCAATTGTAGATCTGTATGGTATTGAATCCATCCCTTCCAATGTACTTATAGATCCCAGCGGAAACGTAATCGGTATTAACCTGATGGGAGATGAACTGAAGGCAAGGCTGGAAGAACTGCTTAAATAGAAATGAATAATCTTATATAAAAAGAAACGCTGCAATCTTAGATTGCAGCGTTTCTTTTTATATACTATAAACTTAATCTAATCTTAGATAGCCCATTTTACATAAGTAGCACCCCATGTAAAACCACCACCAAAGGCAGCCAGAATAATGTTATCACCTTTTTTCAGTTGGTTTTCATACTCCCACAGACACAATGGCAATGTACCGTTAGTCGTATTTCCGTAACGCATAATGTTCAGCATTACCCTGTCTTCCGGCACATTCATACGGCTCGCAGTTGCATCGATAATACGTTTGTTGGCCTGGTGTGGTACCAGCCATGCTACGTCATCTCCAGCCAGGTTATTACGATCCATGATCTGAGCAGCAACATCAGCCATATTCGTTACAGCAAATTTAAATACCGTCTGACCTTCCTGGTATACAAAGTGTTCTTTATTAGCTACAGTTTCCATAGTAGCCGGTCTTCTTGAACCACCAGCTTTCTGGTGCAGATGCACCCAGCCATTACCATCACTTTTCAGGATCGAGTCGATGATACCATTACCAGAATCATCAGCTTCTAACAATACCGCACCGGCACCGTCACCAAAGATAATGCAGGTAGCACGGTCTTCATAGTTCATGATAGAACTCATTTTATCACCACCTACTACGATTACTTTTTTACATTTGCCGTTTTCGATGAATTGTGCACCGGTATTTAAGGCATACATAAAACCACTACAGGCAGCGTTAACATCAAAGCCAAAGGAATTGGTCAGACCGCAACCAGCCGCAATCAGGTTAGCAGTAGCCGGAAACTGCATATCCGGGGTAGTAGTAGCACAGATAATCAGATCAATCTCTGTAGGATCGAGATTTTTCTTTTCCAGTATTTGCTTTACCGCTTTAATACCCATTTCAGAAGTACCCATATCTGCACCTTTCAGAATGCGTCTTTCCAGGATACCCGTACGACTACGAATCCATTCATCAGTAGTATCGATCATTGTTTCCAACTCCTGGTTCGTCAGCACATAATCCGGAACATATCCTCCTACTGCAGTAATGGCAGCGTGTGTTTTACTCATTTATAATAATATTAAAAATAGCGAATTAATTATTTTACATGGTCATACCACCACAGACATTAATTGTCTGGCCGGTAATATAGCCACCCATATCAGAAGCCAGGAACAATGCAGTGTTGGCAATTTCTTCCGGCTTGGCAAAGCGGGTCAGCGGTATTTTCGCCAGCCATTTGTCGGCACCTTCACCACCCTCTTTCAGGTAATGGGTCATATCTGTTTCTACAAAACCCGGAGCGATAGCATTGCAACGAATGTTGCGGCTGCCCAGCTCAGCAGCGATAGACTTGGTAAATCCGATAATACCAGCTTTAGAAGCGGCATAAGCGCTCTGGCCGGCATTACCCTGTACGCCAACTACAGAACTCATATTGATGATGCTGCCCGAACGCGCTTTCATCATCGGGCGTATTACTTGTTTGGTCAGATTAAATACAGATTTAAGGTTAGCCTGCATTACTTCATCCCATTGATCCTCGGTTACACGCAGCAACAGGTTATCGCGGGAGATGCCTGCATTATTTACACAAATATCTATGTTACCGAAATCCTTAACTACCTGGTTTACCAATTGTTCTGCTTCTGCAAACTGTGCGGCATCACTTTTATAAGATTTTACCTGTACTCCCAGAGCGGCAACTTTGGTTTCAATTGCTTTGGCTCTTTCTTCTGAAGACAGATATGTAAACGCAATGTTCGCTCCTTGCTCGGCAAATTTCAGTACAATGGCTTCACCAATGCCCCTGCTGCCGCCGGTGATCAATGCGGTTTTACCTTCTAATAGTTTCATTAGCAGTGATTTTGTAGATTTTTTTGATCAATTATTCTTAAACGTTTCTGCTTTTTGTCAAAAGCGAACGCTAAGGTACATCATATTCCTATTATTCAAATAAAAAAGCGCAAAATTATGATGTTCCGAAGCACTTGTACAACGTTTAAAACCTTGTCTGGCACACATATAGATAATTTCTATTATTTTTTTATTGTTTAGTATAATATATAAATTATGTCTATGAATAGAGCATTATTTTTATCAAATAGTTTTGGTTTTAGGAAAAGAATTTAAGTAAATTTGTTTAACCTAAATGATACGATATGTTTGACGACGAATGGAATGATGACGATGATTTCGCCGGAAGTATAGAGGAGCTGTTGAAAGAATACGAATCTATAAAAAAAGGTGAAAGTGTCAGATTCTGGAACGAGCAGGAATTTGAATTGGTCATAGACTATTTCTATCAGAATAACCAGGAGGCTGAGGCGCTGATTGCTTGCGAGATTGCCCTGGTACACCACCCTTTCTCTTCAGAATTTTATATACTAAAAGCAGAGTTGCTTTTTCAATCACAGAAATACCGGCAGGCAATAAGCGTACTGGATGAGCTGGATGCAAAAGACCAGCCTATATTAGAAGCAGTAATCTTGCGTTCTGATATTCTGGTCGCGCAACTTAAATATGATCAGGCGGCCCTGTTCCTGGAGCAGATGTCGTTACAGTTTTCCGGAAAGGACAAGATCGAGATCATGCTTGAACTGGCAGAAGTCTATGATGAATGTGAACAACTGGATGCTGTATTTGATATTCTCAAGGCTATTTTGCAGATTGATCCTTCAAATGATGAGGCACTGCATAAAATATGCTACTGGGCTGACTTTGCCGAGAAGCAGGAAGAAAGTATTGCCCTGCATCAGAAGTTGATTGATGATGCTCCTTATAATGCCCTTGCCTGGTTCAACCTGGGTTCGGCATACCAGGGACTGAAACTTTATGAGAAAGCTATTGATGCTTATGAATATTGTGTAGCAATCGATGATAAATTTGAATTTGCTTATCGCAATATGGCCGATGCATATATGCGCCTGAAGTGGTATGATAAGGCTATCGAGTCTCTGGAGAAAAATCTGGAGTTGGGTAAACCCGAAGATGTCATTTTTGAAGCTATCGGTCACTGCTTTGAAAAGAAGAAAAACTACCCTAAAGCAAGGCACTATTACCTGGAGGCTACACGGCTCAACCCCACAGATGATGGTATATACTTTAAGATAGGACAGACTTATGCCCTGGAGCAGCAATGGGAAAAAGCCCTGAAGCAATTCGCAAAAGCATATGAGCTGAATAAAGAAAATGTTACCTATTGCCTGGCTTTAGGAAACTGTTTACTGGCACTGAACGAAGGAGTAGAAGCCATTTCATGCTTTCTTACAGCAGTAAAATTAAAAACCAATTTTAAGAAAAGCTGGTTGGCCCTGATCCGTTGTTTGTATCTTTTCGGCTTCTATGAAGAAGCCCTGGAACAGTTAGTTGAGTCCCGCAATTTCTGTGAGCAATCGGCAGACTTTCTTTACTATCACTCCGTGATTCTATTTGCACAAGGTAAAACCAAAGATGCAATGCTGAAACTGGAAGATGCTTTGGAAGAAGCACCTCGTAAGCTTAAAATTGTAGAAGAATTAAACGCCGATATTATGCACCGTAAGGCTGTCATAGACCTGGTGGCTAAGTATAAAAAATCTGGTAAATAGAGATTCCGCTTATCTCCGATAATAATAAAAGCCGCTACTTTATTGTAGCGGCTTTTATTATATCTGTTTAAAAGAAGAGGTCGCCAGCTGTTAAAAAGCTGGCGACCTCTTCTTTTAAATATATAATGAGTTTAATCGTTTTCTGCAATTACCTCTTTTACTTCCGGAATCATGCGCTTCATCATACCTTCGATACCTGATTTCAGTGTGATCATAGAAGAAGGACAACCAGAGCAGGAACCTTGTAAAGCCAGTTTTACAATACCGTCATCATAACCGATAAAGCTGATCGCACCACCGTCCATCTCAACAGCAGGTTTGACATAATTTTCCAGCATTTCTTTAATACGCTTTACCACATCAGTATCATCACCGCTGATCACGTTACCATCATTTTGCTTTTCTGGGATCAGCTCCTCGATAATAACGTCCTTACCCTCTTCCAGGTATGTTTTTAAGAACTGGCGAATAGTAGGAATCACCTCAGTCCACTCCGTTTCCGGAGTTTTGGTCAATGTCACAAAATTGCTGGCGATAAACACCCCTCTTACAAATGGAAAGGAAAATAATTCCTGAGCAAGTGGAGAAGGTTTTGCATCTTTTTCTTCAGGGAAATCGATACTGCGCCCTGGATACAAAAGTTTGTTGGCAACAAACTTCATTGTTTCCGGATTAGGTGTCATTTCAGTATAAATACTGACAATTGTATGGCCAGCTGCGTTTAACATGATTGTTATTTTTTTTGTATATGAGTATGGCAAAAGTACAAAAAAATACCAATGGAGATTTATAATAATCTCAATAGCACTAAAGAGAAAATTGATACTATGCCCGTTAAGGGTTTATAGCGGAAAATGCGGCATAGCGTGCTTTTATTCCGGGCTATCAGGGCTGAAGATCTGTTCCAGCCTTTTTTTACGATAAGTAAAGATATTCTGTACCTTTTTATGGACAAATAATGCTCCTGCAATCCAACCCAGGAAGGATTTGCCAATGTCGTAATGCAGAATATCAGTCATGAGTACACCCCCATCCTTTTCTTCAAAATGATGTTCATGATGCCACATCTTATAAGGGCCGCTTTTCTGGTTGTCGACAAAGAAACGATGCTCTTGTATATGAGTGATCTCCGTACACCAGCGCATAGGGATATTTGCAAAAGGCCGGATCACATACAGGATGATAAGCCCCTGGTACATTTTATCCGGTATCGGAGAGATGATCTCAAATGTCATATCTTCCGGTGTAATATCCTGCAGATTAGCCGGAGTTGCAAAATAGTTCCAGGCTTTATCCAGCGATACGGGTAGCAATTGTTTATGTATAAGTGTTCTGATCAATTGAATTTATGCGTTTTAGACATTGTGAAGTTACTGATTTTAGCGCAAAAAGCCGGCCTTATAAGGCCGGCTTTTCTAAGGTGTAGGTATGCGCTTAATTTACTTTAGCCCATGCAGTAGCAAGATTATTGGTATTGATACCTTTAAGAATGTTGGTCGTACCCTCTGCTGCATCAAACCAGATATACTCCTCACCAATGTAGTTCGGTAGTCTTTCCGGTGCAATGGTATTCTTTTTGAATTTAGCATCAGGAATGCCCGTGTAAGTAATCCCATCCCCGATATGTATACCATTTCGTACTGTAATTGCATTATCGACAATCGCGTTGTACCATCTGAAGGTTGGGGTAGTCGTATTAGAGGGCTCTTTTTTTATAGTTACATTTTCCAGGGTAATGGAAGTGTAACCATAACCAAAACTGGAACCAAATACAGTAGCTGTCTCATCACCTGTAAGATAGATGGTGCTGTTTTTAAGAATGATCTCATTGGTAAACATAGACGGGTTATTGTTGTAAGTACCTACAAGACCTACCGGAGAGAATTGCGCATCGTACCCGTCGCTGCCCCGGTCGTTGCTCAGGTAAACAGTACTGCCTTCGAACAATACTTTCGGATAAGCGCCGTTTGGCGGGCTGCCATAAAAGCCATTGAAGTGGTAAGTGCCATTCTTGAAAGTACAGTTGATATAATTCAGTTCTGCAATAGAGCTTGATCCTGTAAAGGCAACAGCTGTATTGTCAAAGGTGCAACCATTAAAGGTAAGAACAGAACTGTCTCCGGAGAGGCACTGCAATATGTAATTCTTAAAAGTGTTATTACGAATAACGGTACTGGCACTTTGGAAATAGGACATTGTCCTGATTTGGTTTTCAAAAATATTATCCGTTATCTCCGGACCAAAATTTGAATAGTTGAAGTTGCAATTCAGAAACGTATTTTGCTTCATGTTGGAGGTGAGTGTAAAATCCAGCCTTCCATTTTCAACATGGTTATTTATAAAGTTCATTTCCTTTGGAAACGCCATGGCAACAAAATCGCTGAAATAGTTGTTTGTGGTGTTTACTTTACGTGCTGCATATATGACATCCTGGTTAAAGTAAATAGCCCATGTCATTTCTTCAAATTGGTTATTATGGATTTGCACCATATTGGCATCTGCAATTAAAATAGCAGTACTTAAATTGTAAAAGCGATTATTTGTAATAGTGGTATTATAAGAGCCAGCAACTATGCCCACATGATATTCCCCTATATCGCAATTATTAACAACTAAATCCAAGCAGAAGCTACCACCGAAATTAATCTGGTATCCGGAACTAAATCCATTTACTTCTTTTCCTTCTCTCCAGCCCAATCCGTTATTATACAACTTGCAGGATTCAATAAGTGTATGATTAGTACCGCCATTAATGCCTCCAAGATGGTTGTCTACCAACTCACAGTTTTTTACCGTGAAATGGGAACATGGGTTAAGAGCAATCTGAAAATTGAAATATACATTCGCATCGTTGCTGGCATAATTATAAGTTACAATACGCAGGTATGTAGCATTAGCCGGGCGTTTTATTTCTTCCAATACCTGGTTTGTTTCTTTAGCAATTAATTGCTGACTGGAATTATACCAGAAGAGCTCTGTTTTAGCTTTATAGAAGTCTGCATTTAAAGAATTGCCAATTGCTTTTGTAAGACTCAGAATATGTTGCTCCCCAGAAGTATCAGATAAGGTAAGTAAATTGGTTTTATAAGTGTTGTTAAGATCAACCGGTACATAATTCACGTTATCTGTACCGTCAGCGAGTAAGTCGCCTTTGCTGAATACTGGATTCCAGCTTTCATAACTAATTGGTGTATTGCCAATAATAATGGCGTCTCTCATAAACCCTTTGATGATTGTATTTTCTACAGTACAATGGCGGGAGCCATGATCAAAGACGATTCCGCAACTGATTTCTTCATACACTTCATTAGGCACAAAGTCTCTCTGATAGACATCACCCAGGATTTCTCCACCAATAATTTTGGCATTTTGGGCGCGATAAAATCCAAAGGCAAAACCATAGAATTTATATACAGGGTTACCAGAATTATCATACGGACTGCGGTTCACACTGTCGTACATCATTTCAATACGGCAACCCGATAAATCAAATGTCGTGTTCGAAGGAATGGCTACGCAGGTATTGTTTTCTTGTGCAGCCTGAAGGCCTTGTGGCCGGCTCAGAAAGGTAAACGTGTATACGCCTTTGGGTAATGTTACAGTAGATACATTTAATGTATTCGCGGCATAATCAAGTGCAGCATTGATTCCGTCAACATTGTTTTTCGCGATAGCGTAATCGCTTGTCGTGTAAGGTTTCTGCGGCACCCAGTCTTTAGTAATATTGAACGCATCCAGTTCAATAAGATAGGTGGCCGGATTTTCTGATGGTGTTGGCATTTTAAATGGTGTTTAGGGTTAATAAAACGACACATAAAGAACATACAGTACAGGAGCATGATGATAGTGATATGGCTGTGATACAGAGATGCACGCGACCCTGGATTAGTTACGCTGTACTGTATATCCTAAAATATGTGTCTGAAGCAAAGAAAGACGGAGACTACGTCAGGCTATGTCATCTCTTAAAACTTTTTTTACTACCTGTTTATTTTTTGCTGCGCAGTGTATTTGCGCAATTGGAGAGTCACAATATTTATTTTGAAATTTATAACCTTTCCTAGACTACATTTTAGCAGTTTGGGGAAGGCTATATATTGTCTGCGCAGAATCATTGCGTAGTGTAGTGTGCATCTTTGCATTGTACAAAACGAGAGACAATAAAGAACTTTTCGTAAGATAACCTTACAGGTAAACAACCTAAAAAGAAAAACATGAACAGAATAAATGGCAATGACCTTATTGAACTAGGATACCCGGAAAATGCTATCCTTGGTGCTGCCCTGAAAATAAATAAAAAAAGAGTAAGCTTTACCCGTGATCAGATGATGCAAAAGTATAAAGAGGTGCTGGAGCATCCGGAACAATTTGTTGCGGACCCACTGTTTGCTAAGCTTGCTGCATTGATCATAAAAGGAGCGGAAGAGGAAACACGCATCATTCCTTTAAGAACAGCTACACTGCCATATGAAACTTATGGCGCAGAAAATATCGAAGAGGGTGCACTGAAACAGATGAATACCGCGATGAAGCTCCCAGTGACGGTGGCTGGTGCTTTAATGCCTGATGCACACCAGGGATATGGTCTACCTATCGGTGGTGTGCTGGCTACTAAAAATGCAGTAATTCCTTATGGAGTGGGTGTAGATATTGGTTGCCGTATGGCCCTGTCTGTATATGACCTGCCGGAGGCTTACTATGCACAGCATCATGATTTGTTGCAGGGTATATTGATGAAAGAATCTATGTTCGGTGCAGGAAGAGGATTTGCCGGTTCCTATAGATCTGATCATGCGGTATTGGATAATACTTTGTTTAAAGAACATCCGTTTATCCAATCGCTGAAAGATAAGGCATGGGCTCAGCTGGGAACTTCCGGTGGTGGTAATCACTTTGTTGAATTCGGGATTATCCGTTTCGCAGAAGAGGACACAGCATTGAATATACCGAAAGGCAATTACCTGGCACTGTTGACCCATTCCGGTTCCCGAGGACTTGGCGCAACGATTGCTGGGCACTATACCCGATTAGCAAAAGAACTGTGTACACTGCCTTATGAAGCACAGCATCTGGCTTACCTGGATCTGTCTTCAGAAGTGGGACAGGAGTACTGGCTAGCCATGAACCTGGCCGGAGACTATGCCTCTGCCTGTCATGAGATCATTCATCATAAAATAGCCCGTGCTCTGGGTGCAGCAGTACTGGCCCGCGTAGAGAACCATCATAACTTCGCCTGGAAAGAGCAGTGGAATGGAGAAGAGGTAATTGTACATCGTAAAGGAGCCACACCAGCGGGTAAAGGTGTAATGGGTATAATTCCGGGATCAATGACTGCACCGGGCTTCCTGGTAAGAGGTAAAGGTGTCGCAGCTGCGATTAATTCGGCCTCGCATGGTGCAGGACGATTAATGAGCCGTACACAAGCGATCAAGACGCTGGATAATACAGCAATAGCTGAGGTGTTGCAGCAACATAATGTTACCCTGATCGGTGGTGGAAAAGATGAAGCGCCGATGGCTTATAAAAACATTCATGCGGTGATGCATGCACAGTCGGATCTTGTAGACATTGTGGCCACATTCGAACCTAAAATGGTACGTATGGCAGATGATGGAAGTAAAGAAGATTAAAGCCGCTACAGTGTAGCGGCTTTTGTTTTATTGTTGTGCTTCTTTTGCAAACAACTCCAGTAATTTCTGCATATCGTGTCTCCAGAAAAATTGTTCTTTCACTGTTTCCGATCCTGCATCTTTATAGAACAAACGGAAGGCAGACATATTGCCGTTCCCGACCTTTTCTATATTTAGAATCTGCTTACCATAAGCCTTGGCTTGTTTTTTGAATTCCTGTAATTCATCATTTACCGAAATCGGCTCCATATCATTCATTTTTTATTGTTGTTGTAAACTGCTCATCACCTTATCTCCGAATTGCTCCAGTGACGGATCACGGGCACCCATCAACAGTAAAATGCAATCATCTGTAAAGTGAGGTTTCATGGCTGCGATCAGTTCGTTTCGGTCAGCCACAAAAAAGGCATTGATACCTTTTGCTTTTAAGTCTTCGATCAGGTCGGCAGCAGAAATATCTTTAGTGGTAGTGCCACCGGCATAATAAATTTCACTCATCCACATTTCATCCTGCGGACGTAATGCCTTACTGATTTCTTCTACCAGTTCTGTACGGATAAATTTTGTCGGCGCAAATCCATGTGGCTGAAACCACGCGATCAACTTGCCGGCGACAGGTTTACAGGCTTCAATACTGGCGGCGATTTTAGCAGGATTATGTGCATAATCATCGATAACTGTTATACCATTTACAGTGCCTAATAGCTGATGTCTGCGATAGATACCAGGATAGCTGGATAATGCAGCAGCACACTGTTCCTCATTCAGACCAAGCTGTCTGGCCACTGCAATACAGGCCAGGGCATTCTCCATATTATGGGCACCGATGGTCGGCAGATGCATGGCAACACCGTTAACGTCGAAGTAAATATTAAACCCTTCCTGTCTGAAATGATGACCTTCATTAGGCGTGCCTTTCCCAAAATCCAATGCAGCATCGGTACTGTAACTGGACGCTAAAGTGTGAGAACGGTTGACAATAAAATGCTCCTGCGTATTGCCTTTGAAAATGGAGAAGATTTCATGCAGTTCCGACAGTTCTTTATGATCCTTGTCAACACTCAGCAATACACCAATGGCTGGTTTGTATTGCACCAATGAGCCATCACTCTCATCCGCTTCAATAATCAGCCAGTCGCTGTTTCCAACATGACAGTTTCCGATTTTGCCTTGTTTGATCAGAGACACGATACCCGCACCGGTAATCAGAGAAGCATCAATTCCGTTTTGCGTCAGTAAGTGAAACAGCATCGCTGCTGTAGTACTTTTGCCACTGGTACCAGCAATCGCAATCGTTTTCTTACTTGTGCAAATCAAGGCCAGCAATTGCGCACGGGTAATGATAGGAATATGCAGAGACTTTGCCCTGGCCACTTCTACATTGGTGTCTTCGATTGCTGTACTGACCACCAACACCTCATCCTGTTCGGTGATCTGCGCCTTCAGCTGATCAAAGCAATGTATACCTTCTGCTTCGAGCTGTGCTTTGGTATGATCATTGGCATCGGTATTGAACAAACGGTCGCTACCCGATACCTGTTTCCCGCTTCCGCTCAGATACTGGGCTATAGCACTCATGCCTGCACCGGCCACACCTGCGAAAAAGAAACGTTGTTTATCTAAAATATGATCAGTCATAATGTCTATGTTGTATCTACAAAAATAATGGTTATCGACCTGATTCTATACGGTAAATACAGCCTTATTTTTTGAAAGAAAATATGTGGTCGAAAAAAAATTTTTTATTTTCAAAAAAATACATTCAACTTTGCAGCAGATATAATCTCATTGTGTAACCCTTTAAATGCACAATACCATGACTGAACAATTCTACATATCGTCCCTCGTTATTGCAGCCTAGATAAGGCAGCTTTCTTTTTGTTTTCCGGTGTCGAAAATCTGTGTATTGCAAGCGCAATGCCAGTGTCAGCTGTACTTATCTGCTTCATTTTCCTTTAGGGACTATCTCCTTACTAAGGACGAATCGAAATTTTCATTTTTTATATACACAAAAAAATAACGGTGGCTACCGGAGGGATAATTATGCCCGTCCACCATCCGAGTCATGGGAAATTTAAAATTAAAAGAACTCAGTAAGATCGGCTATACCGATAACCAGGCAAGAGCACTGGTGGTACAGACGATGTCTAAATATTACAAACACGAAAACGCAGCAGTGCTGTTGCAGCTGCTGAAAGATATACGGCTGCAGCCGGAGCAATACCTGCAGGATGCCATCTTGGGAAAGATTGCAAGAACCTTTATTACAGAAGAAAAAACCTGTTCGTTCCGCAGTTATGAATTATTGCAGGAAACAGGTGCCTTACACACATTTGGCGCAAAATATATAGAAGCCAGTGCCCGGCAGCAAATGGAAGTGGCCATGTCATTACCGATAAGCCTGCAAGGTGCGATGATGCCCGATGCACATGCAGGTTATGGCCTGCCGATCGGAGGCGTGCTGGCTACACAAAACGCAGTCTTGCCTTATGCAGTCGGAGTAGACATCGGTTGCCGTATGGCATTAAGCATTGTAGATGCAGAGGCCAGTTATGTAAAACGATTTGCCTACCAGTTGAAGCAGGCATTAAAAACATATACCCACTTTGGAACTGATGGCCACCTGGAGTTTGCGCAGGAGCATGAAATACTGGATGATCACCGCTTTCAGGCGACAGCATTGTTAAGAAAGCTGCATGGAAAAGCCGTATTACAATTAGGCTCCTCCGGGAGCGGCAATCACTTTGTAGAGTTCGGAGTGATCTCACTACAGCCTGACAATGCAGTGGGATTGCCTGCCGGCGACTATACCGCATTACTGTCACACTCAGGCTCACGTGGTCTGGGTGCCAATATCGCGATGGAATATACGCGTATTGCTATGGATCAGTGCAAACTACCCGCATCCGCTAGGTCGCTTGCCTGGCTTGATCTTGATGCAGAAGCCGGACAAGAGTACTGGATGGGCATGGAGCTGGCTGGTGATTATGCAAGGGCTTGCCATGAACGCATTCATCATAACCTGTTGGGTGCGCTGGATTTGAAGCCACTGGCGCAGGTATCGCACCATCATAATTTTGCCTGGAAAGAAACGCTGGCAGATGGTACGCCTGCCGTAGTGCACAGAAAAGGAGCGACACCCGCACACAAAGGCACATTGGGCATTATACCCGGTAGTATGACTACCGCTGCATATCTCGTAGAGGGCCTGGGCAATGAACGGGCATTGCAGTCTGCATCACATGGGGCTGGCAGGGCCATGAGCCGTAAGCGGGCAAAAGAAAATATGACGGTCAGTGAGTTAAAGAAAATGCTGGCCAGTGCCGATGTAAGCCTGATTGGGGGAAGTGTCGAAGAAAACCCGAGGGCCTATAAGGATATTGAAGAGATCATCGCCGCACAATCTGAACTGGTAACGGTACAGGGACGGTTTATGCCTAAAATTGTACGCATGTGCAAAGACTAAAAACTAATTAAAATGGACAAAACAATCATACAGATCACCTCCGGTCGCGGGCCGGAGGAATGTACCAGGGTCGTAGCCAAAGTACAAGAATATATACTGAAGCAGGCAAGAGCAAATGCAATCCGTGTCGAAGTCGCGGATGCCGTGCCTGGAGATATAAAAGGCACATTGCGTTCCGCAACGATAATGGCTTATGGCAATGTAGATATATTGCAAAAAGAGTGGGAAGGAACGGTGCAATGGATTGCACAAAGCCCTTATCGCAAAATGCACAAACGTAAAAACTGGTTCGCAGGTGTGCGTTTCTTTCCGGTTGATGCATTGCATGCCTGGAAGGAAAGTGATGTAGTATTTGAGACCTGCAGAGCGTCTGGCCCTGGTGGGCAGAATGTAAACAAAGTAGAGACTGCAGTAAGGGGAAAGCACATCCCATCCGGGATACAAGTCCTGACTGCGGATACACGCTCTCAATTGCAGAATAAAAAACTATGCGCAGCACGGCTGAAAGAGAAAGTAGAGCTTTGGTACACCCGGCAGCTGACAGAGGCACAGCAGGATCGCTGGCAGGAGCATAATGTGCTGGAGCGCGGCAATCCCGTTAAAACTGTTAAAGCACCACTGGTATAAAAACTTTTTTATTTATTTTGAATGATGGAATTCGGACGTGTAGCGGCATCAGCCATAAGCAAGATTGACTTTACTTTACCTCCCGATCCGGAGCAGAATGCCTCCGTACTGGCAAGCAGTAATGCAGTATCACGCAAACTTTATGTGGGTTGTCCGAAATGGACTTCCAAAACATGGCTGGGTAAGATATATCCGGAGCAGACTAAGGAAAAAGATTTTCTGAAAGAATATGTAAAGCATTTCAACAGCATTGAGCTGAATGCGACACATTACAAAGTGTACGATCATGCAGCGATCCGTAAATGGGCTGCAATGGCTAAGGATCAGGAAGATTTTCTGTTTCTGCCTAAGATGTATAAAGAGATAACGCATTCCGGATCTATGTATGAAAAGGAGTTGCTTACCTATGCTTTCCTGGATCCGCTGAAAGAGTTTGGTGCCTATCTGGGACCAGTCTTTATACAGCTCAGTGATCAGTTTTCGCCGGAGCGGAAAAAAGAGCTGGCCGATTACCTGTCTGCGTTACCGGATGGATTTAGTTATTTTCTGGAGCTCAGGCACCGGGACTGGTTTGCAGCCGGGCAGCAATCATTTTTTGATTTCCTTTCCACGTTAAATATAGGGATAGTGATCATCGATACGCCGGGCCGGAGAGACTGTGCGCATATGCGACTGACCACAAATAAAACAATGGTCCGCTTTGTCAGTAACAGCTTGCATCCTACCGATTATGACCGGATCGATAGCTGGGTGCAAAGGCTGAAAGTCTGGTATGATAAAGGATTGGAAGCATGCTACTTCTTCACACATATGCCGGACGAGGAGTTTTGCCCGGAATTAAATACATATTTCGCAAAACAAATGGCCGAAATAAACGGCATCAACATCCGGTTGCCGAAGTTTATAGAAAAGAATACTTTGTTTTAATGATAAAGGCCAACCGTTACGGTTGGCCTTTATCATTATTGCTTCAGTTTAAATTGTTGTGATAATAGCTCCAGTGAGCGCATTCTCTTTTCATGATGCGGAGAGCCGCATTGGATCATGATCTCGTCCACTTCAAAAACTTCAGCAATCGCATGTAGCGACTGTTCAATCTGTTCCGGTGTGCCGATCAGGAATCGTGGTGGCATACGAGGATCATCCAATGGTTCGATAGGTGGAACACCTCCAAGCAATTCTATGGCTCTATCTTCACTTTCCATCAGGCTACTGGTATCGCCCTGCATCAATCGTTTCATAGAAAGCGCAATGGGGGCAGCCATGCGTGCGGCCTCTTCTTCCGTTTCTGCACAGAATACCCAAAGTGCCAGTATCATTTTAGGCGTTGTGCTACACAGTGCCTTCTCCGACGGGCGGAACTGATCCTTATATATACGCGATATAGAGTAAGCCTGCTGCGGATTGATGAACCCTGCAAATGCATACGGCATACCTAAGTATGCAGCTGCCTGCGCACTCCAGGAGCTGGAGCCCAGTAGCCAGGCATCGGGCTGATAGCTGCGGTCGAAATTGACCAGGTGAAAAGGATGATCGGCTTCGAAATCACCGTGCATCCAGGCCATTAATTCTGCAAGTTGCTCTGCTGAATCGCTGGTGTGTGGCCGCTCATTGCGGTTACGCTGCAGGGCTATGTCAACATATAATCCATTGGTGGCTCTGCCGATACCCATATCTATTCTTCCGGGAAACATTTCTGCCAGTAAAGTAAAATTTTCAGCAACTTTATAAGGACTGTAATGGTTCAGCAGCACGGACCCGGAGCCCACTTTAATCGTATTTGTTTTTGCGGCCACCATAGGAATCAGTACCTCGGGAGCGCGGCCGATCAGCCCGTTAGAGGCATGGTGCTCTGCAAGCCATATACGTTCGAACCCTAAAGCCTCTGCTCTCTGTGCAGTATCAATAGTATTCAGCACCGCTTGATGACGATCTCCTCCTACAGGAACGACAGAAAGATCGATCAGGGATAGTTTCATTTTTGATTTGTTTTATTTTAAACAAAATTAGGTAACTTTACTTTCCAAAAGATAGTGCTTTCCTTTTGGAAAGTGTTAAATATTTAATTTATGCCTAAGATCAATTGTGCGGTATGTACCGATGTATTACTGCCTGTGAGAGATGCGCTGGATGCGATCAGCGGTAAATGGAAGTTGCAGGTGATTATTGCGATTGCCGCAGGCAACCATCGTTTTACCGAAATTGAGCGTAGCATTCCGGGTATTACGCCCAAGGTGCTGAACAAAGAACTGAAAGACCTGGAGCAACAATTACTGGTCAAAAGAACCGTTCATGACAGTACACCGGTACTGGTTACTTATGAAATGACCCGGCATGCTAAAAGCCTGGAACCCGTAATCGAAATGTTGCGCGACTGGGGCAAAAAACATCGTAAACATATTCAACAACAATATAGCAAACAAACGGTATGATGACAGATGAACATTTTATGAAACAGGCGCTACGCGAGGCTCAGAAGGCATATGATATGGGAGAGATTCCTATTGGTGCAGTGGTGGTATGGAATGAACGGATCATCAGCAGAGGACATAACCAGACGGAGCAGTTGAATGATTGTACGGCACATGCAGAGATGATTGCACTGACCTCAGCCTTCAACGAAGTAGGTGCTAAATACCTGACAGATGCTACTATTTATGTTACGATCGAACCTTGCCTGATGTGTTGTGGGGCTTTGTACTGGAGCAAGATCGGAAGAGTTGTGTATGGTGGTACAGATATTAAGAGTGGCTATAAACGCGTGGTGGGAGAGCAATATGGTTTTCATCCCAAAACGACTATTTCTCATGGTGTACTTGCAGATGAATGTACACAGTTGATGAAAGACTTTTTCAAATCGAAACGATAGAAATAAAAAGCCCCGGCTGTGCCGGGGCTTTTTATTAAGATACTTTTCTGAATGGAATATTGTTGAATATTGCTACCTGTAACTGATTGGTTGTTCGGGCCCGGGCTACCTGCTGCATAAAGCCTACTTCGAAACGCAGGTCTTTACGGATATTATAGCCTACAGCACCATAAAGACGATTACGATCGAAGTGTTCCTTTTGTGCGTTAATGAATAGCTCATTGTATGCGCTCAGGTATACAGCTCCTTTATCCATAACCTTTTTGTTCAAGGGTATGGTTAGGGAAAGATGATATCGGAAGCGGGTCGCATATTTGTCCTGGAAGAAGCGCTCTTCGACTCTGTAACGGTGTTGCATATTAACCCTTCCGAGTGCTTGCTTTGTAGTAAACTGCTGGAAAATGCGATGCTCTGAAAATTCAGTTTTCTCATCTGTATCTGCAATATAGGGCTGATTCAAAATATAGCCGTAACCCAGTAGTATATTGTTATTGTTTGGAGTAAGGTTATACCCTATGCCGGTACGGATCAGCAACTGGTCCAGGTCGCCACCAAGATTATGGTTGCGATACTGTATTTCATTATGAAAGTTCCAACCTTTACCAAATCCCTGGTTGCCGAAATAGTTATACCAGGCGCCTATTTTGGCAGCTTGTGCAAACAAGGTAGCAGAGGTTAAAATAAATAAGGCAAATAGAGATACGGTCTTTCTGATCATGTTTTTTCTGGTTTGCTGCAAATATAGGGAAGGGATCTTTGCCAGGCTGTTAAAAAAGCAATGCCCGCCTATATAGGCGGGCATTGCTTTTTATCGTCAACGGAGTATTATCTTAAGAATAATAACTCTCTGTATTTAGGCATTGGCCAGATCTTATCATCAACCAGTAGTTCCAATTTATCTGCATGATAACGGATCTGCTCAAAGCGGGCTTTGATATTGGTGCAGTAGTCAAATGCTTTCTTGTGCATATCAGTCAGCTTATTCGCTTTCTTGCGCTCTTCGATCATCGCTTCTACATTATTATTCAGCTCCTGAATATGACCGCTGATCACTTTGATCAGGTTCAGTTGTGCTGCATAAGTATCTTCACCCAGACCCAGATCTTTCAGGCCTTTTACATTTGTTACCAGGTTGTTCTGATATTCAACTGCAGCAGGTAAGATATGATTGGTACACAGGTAACCCAGTACGCGTGCCTCGATCTGTACACGTTTTACATATTCTTCCAGTACGATCTCATGACGTGCAGCCAGCTCTCTTGCGCTATAGATACCCATTTCGGTAAACATATCTATAGTCTCTTTCTTAGCCAGTACGTCCAGTGCTTCAGGAGTAGTTTTGAAATTGCTCAGGCCACGTTTTGCCGCTTCCTGTGCCCACTCTTCACTGTAGTTATCGCCTTCGAATAAGATATTCTGACTGTCTTTAATAGATTGTCTCAGCGTTTGCAGGATTGCGATTTCTTTTTTCTCACCACCGGCGATCTTAGCATCAACTTCTTTCTTGAACTCGATCAGGGTTTTAGCCATAATCGTATTCAGTGTGCTCATAGAAGACGCACAGTTAGCAGAAGAACCTACCGCTCTGAATTCAAATTTATTTCCGGTGAATGCGAATGGAGACGTACGGTTACGATCCGTATTGTCCATCAACAGTTCAGGAATATGCTTGTGAATATCTAATTTCAGAATCACCTCATCCTGCTCTGTAAATTTACCGGATACGCGCTCTTCAATTTCACCCAGTACTTTGGTAAGGTATTCACCGATGAATACGGAAATGATGGCCGGAGGAGCCTCGTTTGCACCCAGACGGTAGTCATTACCTTCAGATGCGATTGCTGCGCGCAGCAGGTCTGCATAATCATGCACCGCTTTGATCACATTGATGAAGAACGTTAAGAACAACAGGTTTGTTCTCGGCGTTTTACCAGGAGCCAGCAGGTTAATACCTGTATCTGTAGCTAAGCTCCAGTTATTATGTTTACCACTACCGTTTACACCGGCAAATGGTTTTTCGTGGAATAATACTTTCAGTTTATGACGCTTTGCAACACGGTTCATTACATCCATCAGCAAAGAGTTATGGTCTACTGCAATGTTCACCTCTTCAAAGATCGGCGCACATTCAAACTGTGCAGGAGCAACCTCATTGTGACGGGTACGCAGTGGAATACCTAATTTATAAGACTCTTGTTCGAAGTCCTGCATGAAGGCGAATACGCGTTCCGGAATGGCACCGAAGTAGTGATCTTCCAGTTGCTGACCTTTAGCAGGGGCATGACCGATCAGGGTACGACCACATTGTACCAGATCCGGACGTGCATCAGCCAGGGCCTCATCGATTACGAAATATTCCTGTTCCCATCCTAAAGTAGCAGTTACTTTAGAAACGTTTTTGTCGAAATAGTTACATACATCAACCGCTGCTTTATCCAGAACAGCAATAGATTTCAGCAATGGCGCTTTGTAGTCCAGAGACTCACCACTGTATGCAATAAAGATAGTAGGGATACATAAAGTTTTACCCTGTGCCGTCTCCATGATGAATGGCGGAGACGCCGGATCCCAGGCGGTATAACCGCGGGCTTCAAATGTTGCACGGATACCACCGTTAGGAAAGCTCGATGCATCTGGTTCCTGTTGAATCAGGGCGTCACCGTCAAAGGTTTCGAGTGGTGTACCATCTGATTTTAAGGTAAAGAAAGAATCGTGCTTTTCGGCAGTAGTACCGGTTAATGGCTGAAACCAGTGCGAGATGTGTGTTACACCTTGCGACATAGCCCAGGCTTTCATGCCGGATGCAATCTGCTCTGCCATCTTACGATCTATCTTGCTTCCGGCTTTTACAGAAGCCTGCAGGCTTTTGTACGCTTCGTCGCTTAAATATTCGCGAACCTTAGCTCCGGTAAATACATTCGATCCAAAGAATTCGGTAATCTTCTTACCGGAATAATCCAGGATTTTTTTGTCGTTGTGCAAATGCACTTCATCAATAGACGCAAAACGATGTGCAGACATTTGAAAAATATTTAATGTTATTTAAAATGAGGAATTGTGTTACTTTTTGTCCTTTCGGTACGCAAAAGTATAGATATTTTTTGATTCGATGCGTTAATTGTAGTCAAAAAAACTAAAAAAAGTGATAATTAAAAAATAATCACATGTATGATATGGCAAAATCGGGATGTAATTGCCCGCTCAATATGCATTCTTCACGTGTTTTTTGTAAGGACATGCGGATGCTGAACCTGTCTTCTCTGAGTAGGTCCATAGATGCTATAGGCATATCTGCCTTAAAATCTACCGCCCCAAGGCCATAATATTTGAATAAAGCTTCTTTGGCACACCAGGCCAGTGTAATACGGTGCATGTCTTCTGAAGTAATCTCCTGTTCTGCATCAGAAAGGAATTTGGATTGCAGCCGCAGTATTTTTTCCTGGTACACCTGTATATCTATACCTACCGATTTTTGGGTGCTGACAATGGCTGCAGCATAAGGAAAGGAGTGGGAAATGGAAAACCAGATCGAATTGTCTTCCAGCATAGGTTTGCCCAACGGATGAATGTTGATGCGCTCAAAAGGGAAGCCGGGAACCAGTAATTGCAGCAAAAAGCGACCGGATAAATGTTCCAGTCGCCTTTTGGGATGTTTTTGTTCCGAGCCAAAGCCGAGGGTCTGGCTGAAAAAATCTTCTGATTCTGTGATCTTCCAGATGGCAATACGAGTATCGTTATGTTCCAGTGTCTGGAGTAGTGGCATAATATATACGCTGCTTATATTAATAAGTAATAACTTGCTCTTCCATCTGTGGCATGGCACGGAACTCGTACTGCTGATTACGCAGTTGCGGTTCAAAACCTGCTTCACGAATTGCTTGTTGTATACCACTGGCCGTAAAGCGGTGCGGTGCACCTGCAGCGCTTACCACATTCTCCTCGATCATAATCGAACCGAAGTCATTGGCACCGGAATGCAGACATAGCTGACCTACTTTTTTACCAACCGTCAGCCAGCTCGCCTGTATATTTTTGATATTAGGCAGCATGATACGGCTCATGGCAATCATACGGATGTATTCTTCTGCGGTCGTATCGTTTTTGGCACGACGTATCTTTTTCAATAAAGTGTCTACATCCTGGAAGGTCCATGGAATAAAGGCCACAAATCCTTTTGCACCTTCAGGTTTCTTGGCCTGTACCGCGCGGATTTTTTCCAGGTGTTCGAAGCGTTCTCTGATAGTTTCGATATGTCCGAACATCATAGTAGCCGTAGTAGTCAGTCCCACCTGATGTGCGACTTCCATAACATCCAGCCATTCCTGTGCGCTGCATTTACCTTTAGAGATCAGGCGGCGTACACGGTCGTCCAGTATTTCGGCGCCGGGGCCAGGCATACTGTCCATACCTGCTTCTTTTAAAGCGATCAGTGCTTCTTTATGGCTTACTCCGGAAACCTTACAGATATGCGCAACCTCTGGCGGGCCAAGGGTGTGCAGCTTCAGGTTAGGGAATAAAGATTTTAATTCTTTAAACAGACCCACATAATAGTCCAGGCCCAGATCCGGGTGGTGACCACCCTGTAGCAGCAATTGCTCTCCACCATATTTAAAGGTTTCTTCAATCTTCTGCTTGTAGATCTCAATATTGGTTATATATCCTTCTGCATGTCCGGGAATGCGGTAGAAATTACAGAATTTGCAGTTGGCCGTACATACATTGGTCGTATTCATATTACGGTCAATGATCCAGGTAACTTTACCATGCGGTACCTGCTTCTTTCTGATCTCGTTGGCTACAAAAGCCAATTCAGTCATGGGTGCATGTTCAAACAAATACATACCCTCCTCTACGGATAAAAACTCCAGATCAAGGGCTTTCTTATATAACTGAGACAGATTCATAAACTATTCCTGCTATGCTAATAGTACATAGCGCATACAAAGGTAGGTAAAACTTTGTACGGCAAGGGAAATTTAAGAATCTTTATACATTACCATCCGCTACCGGAATCAGGCTCCAGGCCTTACTATTGAAGGTATTTTTAACATTTTGATTTATTTTATATGCTTGGTACGTATTAAACTAATGGTTAACTTCACGTTCTAAAGTAAATAACTGTTTAAATTTTATAATCATGAAAAAAGTATCATTGCTGTTAGGTGCCTTATTATTAGTAGGCGGCGTATCTTTTGCTGGTGTAAAAGAAAAGAAAGAGAAAAAAAGCGAAAACGGAAAGCTGCACTAAAGGTGGAAGCTGTTGCGCTAAAAAAGGAAAAAATGCTGAGAAAACAGTAAGTGTAGAGAAAGATACCAAAGAGGTAAAAGCAGATGCTCCTCAGATTCAAAGAGGTAAACCAATGCGTGCTTCTGAACTGTAAGTCGTATTAAGATATCATTATAATAAAAGCGCGCAGGAAAATCCTGCGCGCTTTTATTATGGGAATAAACGTAATTTATAACAGTTTATAACAGTGCTACAGCATCTTTGGCGAAGTAGGTAGCGATAAGGTCTGCTCCTGCGCGCTTGATCGAAGTCAGGCTTTCAATAATAGCCTTCGGTTCGTCGATCCAGCCTTTTTCTGCAGCCGCTTTGATCATCGCATATTCACCACTCACATGGTATGCCGATACGGGCAACGTTGTATTGTTTTTGATTTCGCGGATAATGTCCAGGTAAGCCATAGCGGGTTTAACCATAACAATATCTGCGCCCTCTGCCTCATCATTGTATAATTCGTTTAGTGCTTCCAGGCGATTCGCATAATTCATCTGGTATGTCTTTTTATCTCCGAACCCTGGAGCACTGTCCAGTGCATCGCGGAAAGGTCCGTAGAAGCAACTGGCATATTTTGCGGTATAGCTCATGATCCCAACATTGGAATAGCCTTCCGTTTCCAGTGCGTGGCGGAAAGCGCCGATACGGCCGTCCATCATATCGCTCGGTGCAATGAAATCGGCACCAGCTGCGGCATGGCTCAGGCTCATGCGTGTAAGCGCTTCGACCGTTGCATCATTGAGGATCGTTCCTTTTTCCGGGTCTACGATGCCATCATGTCCGTAGATAGAGTATGGGTCCAGTGCCACATCGGTCATGACAACCATACCCGGTACTGCATCTTTTATCGCCTTCACGGCTGTTTGCATCAGGCCGTTGGGGTTCCAGCTTTCCTTACCGGTATTATCTTTCAGCTGATCATCACATTTGATGAACAACAGCACAGATTTGATACCCATGTTCCATACCTCTTTTACCTCATCAATGGTTTTGTCCAGTGAGCGGCGGTAATAACCCGGCATAGAGGGTATCTCATGTATGATGTCTTTACCCTCATCAATGAATATGGGTAAAATAAAGTCGCTTGGTGTTAATACCGTTTCGGCCAGCATGCTTCTGATGGCAGTACTGCTTCTGCTGATCCGATTTCTTCTCTGCAAATACATATTATAGTGATTTCAATAATTCAAATAAATAATACTAGGCCCATTCTTTAGGATGCATACAGGCATCTAAAAGTGCGGCTTCCGGACTTCCGGCTTCCGGCTGATAGTTATAGTCAAAGCGGACAGTCGGCGGCAGGCTCATCAGGATACTCTCTGTACGTCCGTTTGTTTTTAATCCGAATATAGTGCCTCTATCATGAATAAGGTTAAACTCTACATAGCGGCCACGGCGTATTTCCTGCCAGTACTTCTGTTCCGGAGTATAGGCCATTTTTTTATTTTTTTCAATGATCGGAATGTAGGCTTCGGTAAAGCAATTACCATTGGCCTGCTGAAAAGCAAACAGCTCATCCAGACTTAACTGAACATGCGGCAATTCTTTATGAACAGGACCGCCCGGCTTTACATGATCGTAGAATACACCGCCAATGCCCCTCATTTCAAAACCACGGTGTGCATTATTAAAGTAGGCATCACATTCTTTTTTCAGTACAGGATAAATATCTGTGTGGAAGCTATCCTGAGCCAACTTCAATGTGCTATGGAAATGTCTGGCATCAGCCTCATCCAGGTAATAAGGAGTAAGGTCTGCACCGCCGCCAAACCAGCGGTCACATACATTGCCATCGGCATCATATAATTCAAAATAGCGCCAGTTGGCATGGGTTGTTGGTACCATAGGATTAACGGGATGCAACACCATGCTTAAACCGCAGGCAAACCATGTATGTCCGTCGATATTCAGTTGCCGGCGCATAGTGTCGGTTACGGTACCGTATACCACAGATGTATTGACACCACCCTTTTCAAAAACAGCGCCATTGCTGATTACACGGGTCTTGCCTCCTCCGCCTTCCGGTCGCTCCCACAGATCTTCTACAAATTTTGCCTGGCCATCACTGGCTTCTAAAGCGGCACAAATTCGGTTTTGCAGATCATGTATAAAGTCAATCCAGATGTCTTTATGGAACATAGCAGAAAATATGTTTTAAAAAACAAAGTCAAAATTCATTTGAACTTTGACTTTGCCTTTGAGATTATCGTTTCAGGTTTTTATATTCTTTCAGCGCTGCTTCAAGGCAATCCATAGCGTTGTTAATAGCATCTTCATTCAGTACATATGCCATACGCACCTCATTTTTTCCTAAGCCAGGCGTTGCGTAGAAGCCACTTGCCGGAGCCATCATTACGGTGCTGTTGTTATGACGGAAGCTTTCCAGCAGCCATACACAGAAGTCTTCACTGTCTTCAATCGGCAGTTTTGCCATAGCGTAGAAAGCACCACCAGGATTAGGGCATACAACACCTTCCATCGCTTGAAGGCGTTTAACCAGCAGGTCTCTGCGGGAGGCATATTCATTCAATACACTGTCAAAGTAGTTTTCCGGCAGGTCGCAGGCTGCTTCACCAAGGATCTGCTCAAAGGTAGGTGGAGACAGACGGGCCTGTGCAAAGCGCAGTACCGCTGCATATACTTCTTTATTTTTAGTCACCAGGGCACCAATACGGGCACCACAGGCACTGTAGCGTTTAGAAATAGTGTCCAGTAAGATTGCATGCTCTTCCAGTCCTTCCAGTGCCAGTGCAGAGAAGTGCTTCTGACCATCATAACAGAATTCTCTGTAGGCCTCATCGCTGAACAGGAACAGATTGTGCTTGATACAGATATCTCTCAGTACCATCAGTTCCTCTTTGCTGTACAGGTAACCGGTTGGGTTATTCGGATTACAGATCATAATCGCCTTCGTATTCGGCGTTACGGCTTTCTCAAATGCTTCAATTGAAGGCAGGGCGAAGTTCTCTTCAATAGTAGAACCGATCGGTACTACTTTAACACCAGCTGCAACAGCAAAGCCATTGTAGTTAGCGTAGAATGGTTCTGGTATAATAATTTCATCACCAGGATTCAGACAGGACATCATCGCAAAAGAGATGGCTTCTGAACCACCGGTAGTGATAATGATATCGTTTTTGGTAACATTTAATTGCTGACGTACGTAATATGCAGCCAGTTTTTCTCTATAGCTTTCAAAACCTTCGCTCGGACTGTACGCCAGTACCTTAAGATCGGTATGCTTAACAGCATCCAGGATGCTTGGAGGCGTTTCGATATCCGGTTGGCCAATGTTTAAATGATATACGGTTGCACCGGATTTTTTAGCTGCATCAGCATAAGGAGTCAGCTTTCTGATAGGTGAAGGTGGCATCAGTTCGCCACGATTCGAAATTTGGGGCATAAAACGCTATGTCTTTAATTGGGTGCAAAGTTACGGCTTTGCCGTATATCAAACACCTCAAATATGTAAAAACAAATGTGAACCAGTCATCATTTGCCATGTTTATATTATATATGACAATTGGCTGATTATATATCTGAGTTCTTGCCGTAGTTTTGCGCCTTAAAATTTTACTGAAGGAATGAATAAACGTTTACTGGGTCAATTATCAGGAATGTTTCTGCTGAGCTCGGGTGCCTGGGCACAGCAAAATCAACAAATTGTACTGGACAATGTTACGGTATTGTCTAACCGGCTGGACATACCCTTGTCGCAGCAAAACCGCAATGTCGTAGTACTGTCCAAAGACGAAATTGCCAAAATGCCGGCGCGTTCTGTAAACGAACTGCTGAGTTATATTGCCGGTATTGATGTGCGTCAGCGTGGACCGAACGGGTCTCAGGCCGATATAGGTATCGATGGTGGAGGCTTTGACCAGACGCTGATCCTGGTAAATGGGGTGAAAATGAGCGATCCGCAGACGGGACATAATATGATGAACCTGCCGGTAAGCCTTTCTGCTATCCAGCGTATTGAAGTATTAAAAGGTGCCGCAGCCAGAATATATGGTGTGAATGCCATGATGGGTGTCATCAATATCGTTACGCAAAGCCCTATGGAAACCGGTGTGGACGCTATGGTATATGCAGGTTCCAGCTTTCAGAAAGATGATAGCACACAGCAGACCTACCTGAGTTATGGTGCTAATGCTACGGCTTCTTTCTCTGGCAATGAGCAACTGGGCAACCAGGTTTCTCTGGGTATTGACAAAGGAAACGGATATCGTTACAATACCGAATATCAGAATGTAAAGCTGATGTATAACAGTGTGTATACCCCATCACAAAAAGCAACCTTCAATATTATGGGAGGCTATGTGAATAATGATTTCGGGGCCAACCTGTTTTACGCAGCACCGAAAGACAAGGAAGCGACAGAGCAGGCCCAGATTGCGGTTGGAAGCATCTCCGGGAAAATAAAAGCTACAGATAAGTGGACCATCAGCCCGATACTGAGTTACCGTTACGGTAAAGACGATTATATTTTTATTCGTCAGAAACCATCTGTGTACCGCAATATTCATGAGACCAATACCATGGATTTCTCCCTGAACAATGCTGTGGCACTGGGAAAAGGAACGCTGGGAGTAGGACTGAATTACAGAAGTGAGCAGATCAATAGTACTAACCTGGGTAAAGGTACCAGAGAGAACTATGGTCTGTTTGCAGAGTACCGCTACATTTTCAATGATAAATTTGATGCCAGCATTGGTGCATTTGCCAACTACAATTCTGTTTATGGTTTTAAATTGTATCCTGGACTGGATATCGGCTGGCAGATCAAGCCGGAGCTGCGCCTGTATGCCAATGTAGGTACCGGCCAGCGCCTGCCTACGTTCACAGACCTGTATTATGTAGGGCCAAGTAATGTAGGTAATCCTAACCTGGTGCCGGAATGGGCTACTACTGCCGAGCTGGGACTGAAATATGCTGAAAACGGACTGCGTGCAGAACTTTCTGGCTTTTACCGTCAGGGTATAGACTTTATCGACTGGACACGTACAGATACTGCACAACCATGGCAGCCGCAAAACTATGCCAAGGTGCAGACCTTGGGGCTGAGGGCACAGGCATACTATCTGTGGACCATCAGCAATACCGTAAAGTTAAACCTGAATACTGCTTATACTTACCTGAAGCCGACGCTGAATGATGACGGATCGGCACAGTCTAAATACGCGATCAACAGCCTGGCACACCAATGGGTGACTGGTGTAGAACTGTTATTGGGCAAAGGGTTCAGCCTGTCGGTTAAAAACCGCTACCTGAGCAGACTGAATACGCCGGAGACTTCGGGTACATACCGTCTGGGTAGTTATAACCTGCTGGATGCACGTGTGGCGTATAACTGGGCTAAGTTTGGTATTTATGCCGATGTGAATAATATCAATAATGTACAATATATCGAAACTGGTGTAGTGCCACTGCCGGGCAGATGGTGTACGCTGGGGCTGAAATGCAACCTGCGTTAAGCATCAGATCAGTTTATATAAATGATAAAGCCCGCCATATGGCGGGCTTTATCATTTATATTGTTTCAGCAAAAATTAGAAACGCTCTAATTTGCTGAAGAAGAAATCACCTTCGATTGCTGCATTTTCATCGCTGTCAGAACCGTGAACGGCATTTTCACCGATAGATTTTGCAAACATTTTACGGATAGTACCTTCAGCTGCTTCTGCAGGGTTAGTAGCACCGATAGTTGTACGGAAATCAGCAACAGCGTTATCTTTTTCCAGGATAGCTGCTACGATAGGACCGCTGCTCATGAAGTCAACCAGCTCACCATAGAAAGGACGCTCTTTATGTACTTCATAGAATTGTCCTGCTGCTTCTGCTGTCAGTTTAGTGTATTTCATTGCTACGATTTTGAAACCAGCTTTGTTGATTTCAGCTAAAATCGCACCGATGTGACCTGCTGCAACTGCATCAGGTTTGATCATTGTAAACGTTCTGTTTGTTGCCATAAAATAAATGGATACTTAAGTTTTTTATTTGAGCCGCAAAAATAGCGTAAATTTTAATATGGTCGTGCATGAAATTATTGCAAACACAGACACATTAATCTAAAACAGTGATGCCGGCAGCCGTAAAGCGGTTATTTACTTTAGGTTGGGTAATGGCTTCAATTTCTTCTTTAGATTTTTTAGCATCTTCGGCATAGTGGCGCAGTTCTTCAACAGAAGTGCTCTCCTGGTAAGCCTCGCCGCTCAGTAATACAGATTTGCCGATGAGGTCCATAGGCACGAAGAAGGCATAATCTTTCATTTTTACAAAAACGGTTTTACCGTTTCCAAGATCAACATTAGCCCAGCAGCCTCTTTTTTCACAAACAGAGGTTACTTTACCTTTTACCTGCATTTTTACAGGAGTTTCCCCTTTCAGTTTTTGTTCAAAGTCATTACCTGCAACAACTTTCTTTTCCCCGATATTGGCTCCGTATACAACGCCTTTAGCAGCAGGTGTAATATTTCCCTGAGCCATAGCTCCAGTGTAAGTCAATGCACTAAAAAGTATTATTCCGAAGATTTTTTTCATATTAAAAATTTTTAGCAAAAATAAATAATTATTACTCCTTTATAGTCATGAAACTGTTTTTAACAGAAAAATAGTGTTTATGGGAGCAGGGTGTTCAGAGCATTTTCGTCAAAACCGATTACGACTACTTTACCGTTTTGGGTGATTACCGGACGTTTGATCAGGCTGGTATGTTCCTGCATCACCGGTATGGCAGAGGCCGCATCAGTTACACCTTCTTTTGCTGCATCACTTAGCGCGCGCCAGGTAGTGCTTTTTTTATTCAGCAGGCGCTCCCATTCAGTTTGCGCACACCAGTCTTTTAAAGTAGCGGCATCAATACCGTCTTGTTTATAGTTGTGAAAGCTGTAGCTTACTTTATGGGCGTCCAGCCATTTCTGTGTTTTCTTTACGGTATCGCAATTAGGTATTCCAAATAAAGTGATCATATATATTATATCTATCTGATAATTTAAATTTCTTTTTTTCTTTTTTTGTCAAATACATCAGCTTCCCTGCGCTCTTTAGATGGCGGGAAGATAAAGTCTGCCGGGTAACGGCGGAAATAACGAACGATATAACGCAGCACTATAGGCACTTTCGTAATCGATACGCTGCGCGACTTAAGGGCCACGAAAAATGCCAGGCTGAAGCTGACGGCGAAGTTGAAAAAACCTATGCCGATTACGCCTATAGTGGTCCATATCCAGTCATAAGCACTTACCTGGTTATCCAGTCCCGCTACGCCAAAGCCGAAATAGGCCGTAGAGATGGTGATATGCCGGATGTCGAACGGGATACCAAAAAAGCTACCAATCAGGCTGGCGTAGCCCAGCATAAAACCAAGGCATATATTTCCGATAATGCCCCCGAGGTTACGGGACACGTAGTCTCCCAGCCGTTTCAGCCGCTGTGAGGGGAAATGCTTTTTCAGCTGCGGATGCTCTGTAATACGATTGGCTACACTGCTGTATGCCGCTTTGTTGTCAAAAAATCCGGTAATCAGTCCGCTGATAAACAATGCTATACCCGTGATGCTGGCGTAAAACCAGGCCAGGCTTTTTAGGGGATTCTGATCCCGCATGGCCTGCACCGACTCTTCTGCAGTATGCAGTAAGTGATCGCCGGTTAAGTAACTCCAGCCAACGGCAATGAGGTAAGACATCGGGAAGACGACGATGAGGTTACCCGCAAATGAGGCAAACTGGCTGCGCCAGACTTTGGCAAAGGTCATGGCCAGGCCCCGGAAAGAGATGTCGCCTTTGTTTTTCTTGGAATCCAGACCACTGGCCAGCGCACTGGCGGTCATGGTAGGCTGCTTGGTAGCCAGGGATGCTCCCGTTACAAAAAGGGTTACGAAGGCAATAGCATAATTAAGCCCGTAGCAGAAATACTGCCAGAACAGGGGCATTTTGATCATATGCAGCAAAGCCTTTACCAAAGCGGCGAAGGCAATGATAAAACCACCTGCTACTGCGCTGTAGAAGAAGTCTACATATTCTTTACGCGTGGTGGTAATATAATGTTCTCCCGATTCACTTTTATGTTCAGCGATCTGGTAGGCCAGCATTTCTATGTTTCGGGTATACAGCAATCCTATACTGTTTCTGGTATTGACCCCAAATATGATACCCTTAAACATGATAACCGTGTGCTCCCATGCGGTCTCTGAAAGATATTCCGGCGTAAGGAAGCGCACGATAACGCGCATGCGGTTCAGCAATTGGGCGGTACGCAGCAATACATAAGATTGTTTCAGGCTGGTGCCGTTGCGGATCGTGTTTTTGCGGATCTGTTCAATGATCTGCTCACATTGCATAATCTGCTCCCGGATATTTTCCGCGGCAAGTATAATCGTATTGGGAGACGTATTATGGTCATTCAGCAACTCGATAAAGTTCTGAACACTCCTGTTCTGTTCCAGGAATGGCGGGGTTTCCTGTTTTGTGGCTTTGGTATAATGCCTGAACTCGTCTTCCAGTCCCAGGTAAGAGATCTTTACAGAAATAGTGGCCAGTGCATTATTCAGCTGTCGGCGTATAGGTAAAGAAATTTCCTGTGCAGATACCTGTATTAATTTAAAGAATGCTGTCCATTCTTCATTTTCGATGGCATTGACCCATTCAAAGTCATCCTTTTTATTAAATATTTTTTCCAGAAGATAATTAAAGGAGCGCTTCTCCGGTATCGGCGGCAGGATCCGGTGTCTTAACTGCTTTGTCAGCTCTTCGGTAAAGGAATTACTGTTCAGCAAGCCAACTTTTACAAAAAGCGTTTCGATCTCACGATGATGGACCAGAAAGAGAAACATTTGCTGCAGGCCATTGCGAAATGCGGCATCATGCTTTAATGTTTCTATAAGCACTTTCAGATTTGTATTAGGCAATTGCTGTTTACTCGGGCGTATAAAGCCGAACAGTTGTATAAACAAATCTCCGTACCGGTTGCTGTCGGTATTAGTCCTGATCTCTTTTACAATATGGTCAATTGTAATCAGGTCGCGTTTATGTTTCCATTTTGTGCGGAGTTGTCTTATCATTTTGTCGTCAGTAGCTGCCGACCTCAACGATGGTATCGTATTAGCCGATCTGCAGCGTTTCTTTCAAATGTTTTAAATACAGTGTAGCACAAGCCATGGCATCTGATAATGCATCGTGGTGATTCAGCGGTATCGCAAATTGATTACACAGTGCTTTCAGATTGGTTTTGTAAATTTTGTAAGTACACTTTGTCTGAAACGGGGGAATAACCATTTCGTAAAAGGCAAGTGTTTTCTTCAGACAGGAAGCATCAAATAATGCATTGTGTGCAACAACCGTCTGATTGGTAATGAAAGGTTCTATCAGGTGCCATACCTGGTCAAATTTAGGCGCATGGGCTGTTTTGCGCCGATCGATACCATGTACACGGGAGTTACCCCAGTGGTAATAATTGTCTGGTGGTTGTACCAGTTGATTTACAGTATGCGTAACTATTCCGTTCTCTACACGTACCAGTCCGATCTGGCAAATACTGTGGTAAGCGCCATGTGCCGTTTCGAAATCAATAGCTGTAAAGGAAGGAATTGTACTCATAAAGTGCAAATATATAATTTATGTGTACAATATTTCTGACGGATATTTGGGGATATTAAAGTTTTTGTACCTTTGCACATCTAAATTATTTTAATACATTTTAAATATTTTCTATTAATGGACATCTTTGCTAAGATAAAGAAAGATAGAGGACCAATCGGTCAATATCAGGACCTGGCTCATGAATATTTTGCATTTCCTAAACTGGAAGGAGAGATCGGGAGCAGAATGAAGTTTAACGGGAAGGAAAAAATAGTCTGGAGTCTGAATAACTATTTGGGCTTAGCAAATCATCCTGAAATCAGAAAAGCGGATGCCGATGCCACTGCAGAATATGGTCTGGCTTACCCTATGGGTGCCCGTATGATGAGTGGTAACTCTAATAACCATGATCAGCTGGAAAAAGAATTTGCACAGCATGTAGGTAAAGAAGATGCTATGCTGCTGAACTTTGGCTACCAGGGTATGGTGTCTGCAATTGATACTATCGTATCCCGTCATGACGTAATCGTATATGATGCAGAAAGCCATGCATGTATCCTTGATGGTCTGCGTCTGCACCCGGGTATGCGTTATAAATTTAACCACAATGATGTTGCTGATTGCGAAAAACAATTACAGCGTGCGACTAAATTTATCGAAGGCACACCAGGTGGTATCTTAGTGATTACTGAAGGTGTATTCGGTATGAACGGCAACCAGGGTAAAGTAAAAGAACTTGTAGCACTGAAAGAAAAATATGACTTCCGTCTGTTCGTAGATGATGCACATGGTTTCGGTACTATGGGTAAAACCGGTGGTGGTATTGGTGAAGAGCAGGATTGTACAGATGGTATCGACCTGTATTTCTCCACTTTTGCAAAATCGCTGGCCGGAGTAGGTGGTTTCATTGCTGCTGATAAAGATGTACTGTATTTCCTGCGCTACAATATGCGTTCACAGATCTTCGCTAAATCATTACCTATGGCAATGGTTGTTGGTGGTCTGAAGCGTATGGAACTGATCAGAACCATGCCGGAACTGAGAGAAAAGCTGTGGGATAATGTAAATAAATTACAACAAGGCTTAAAAGAAAGAGGATTCAACATCGGCACAACCAATACGCCGGTAACCCCTGTGTACATGGAAGGTGAATTGCATCCTGCACTGCAGATGATCGTAGACCTCAGAGAGAACTACAATATCTTCTGTTCAGTGGTAGTATACCCTGTAATTCCTAAAGGACAAATCATCCTGCGCCTGATCCCAACGGCGGTGCATACCGATGAGGATATCAAACAAACATTAGAGGCATTCTCTATTGTAAGTGAGAAACTGAAGAATGGTGAGTACCCCGATGTGTTTCCAGATATCAAAGATCTGATGGTACATAAAACAGATACTCAGGTTGGGTAATTATACTTAATGCATAAAAAGCGGCTACTGATTCAGTGGCCGCTTTTTTTTACGCTATCCCAGATCCCGTAAATATTTACACTACGTCACAGCTTGTCGTATGCTCAGCTTATTTTGCCCGCAAAATCAAGGAGGATATTATGGAGCGGATCCGGGAAAAACTAAGTATACTGGCCGATGCGGCTAAATATGATGTGAGTTGCAGTTCCAGTGGCAGCAAGCGAAAAAATACGGATAAAGGGATCGGAGATGCCTCGAATGGAATTTGTCATACCTACACGGAAGACGGACGTTGTGTATCCTTACTTAAGATTTTACTGACAAACTATTGTATATATGATTGCGCCTTTTGCGTATCGCGCAGCAGCAATGATATTAAAAGAGCGGCCTTTACCGTCGATGAGGTAGTGGAACTGACGATGAACTTCTATCGTAGGAACTACATAGAAGGGCTGTTCCTGAGCTCTGGCATTTTTAAAAATGCCGATTATACAATGGAACGACTGTTGAAAATCGTAAAAAAGCTGCGCACAGAAGAGCGTTATAATGGGTATATACACCTGAAAACGATACCTGGGGCCAGCGAGGAACTCATCAATGAAGCAGGTCTTTACGTAGATCGTATGAGCATCAACCTGGAAATGCCTACGGAAGAAGGACTGAAAAAGGTTGCACCGGAGAAAAGCCATGAGGCCGTAAAACGCCCTTTAGGAATTGTACAAAATAAAATACAACAGTTCCGTGAAGAACGAAAGCTGATAAAGCATGTGCCCCAGTTTGTACCAGCCGGGCAAAGCACACAGATGGTGATTGGAGCCACACCTGAAAATGATATGCAGATCATGCATACGGCATCTGCCTATTACAAAAACTTTTCCCTTAAGCGGGTTTATTATAGCGGCTATATTCCTATTCGCACGGATGATGTGCTGCCAGTGGTACAGCCTCCGTTGATGCGGGAGCATCGTTTGTACCAGACCGATTGGTTGCTGCGCTTTTATGGATTTAATGTGCATGAGTTGCTGAACGAAAAGCATCCGGATCTGGATATGCAGGTAGATCCGAAGCTGATGTGGGCATTGCGCAATATGCACTGCTTCCCGGTAGACATTAATACCGCTGATTTTCAGAGCCTTCTGCGCGTACCGGGGATCGGTCGACAGTCCGTACAAAAAATTATTGAAGCCAGGAGGTTTGGCCGACTCCGCATCGATCAGCTGCGCAAACTGGGCATTGCCTATAACCGTGCACAGTACTTTATTGTCTGTGCAGATACGCCTGTTGGGCTGGGATCGCTGCAGGATTACCAGGTCCGGTCCCGCATCCTGAACCAGGGCAAAAGTAAATATGCCCCTGCATTTTCCACCCAGCTAAGCCTGTTCTGATGATCTACCTGTTTGATAAAAGTTTTGAAGGCATATTATCTGCGGTGTTTGACTGTTATGAATACCGGCATGAGGTTTCCCGCCTGCTTCCTGCAGATCAGGCACAGCAGGTTTTATTTGAGGAGACGCATACCGTATACAGCAGCAGTGAAAAATCGGAAAGAGTATGGAAAGGTATACAAGCTAAAGCTGATGCTGGCTGGCAACGGATTCTGTATTGTGCTTTTCTGTCTGAGCTCACCGAAGTGCATCATACTTTATTTATGGTGCTTGTCCGCCTGTTTGCAGGTCAGGTAAATCTGGATAATTATGGAGATGATGCCGTGCTCCTGCTTGCTCAAACAGCAAAAAAAGTGGAACGGGAGAAGCATCGTATGAAAGCGTTTATCCGGTTTGAGAAGAGCGAAGATGGAATGTATTTTGCCCGGATAGCGCCTGATTTTAATGTCATACCCCTGATTATCACATTCTTTAAAGACCGCTATGCAGATCAGCCCTGGATAATATATGACCAGAAACGGTTATGTGGCGTGCTGTACGATACAGACCAGGTGCATCATATCCGCAAATTGCCGGAGGATTTGTCGGAACATATGCTGCCGGATAAACCGTTGCAAATGGATGAGGATGAAACACTTTATGCCACGCTATGGAGAGATTATTTTAAAAGTACCAATATCGAAGCCCGTAAAAATCCGAAATTGCATCGGCAACATGTCCCTAAGCGGTACTGGCACCTGCTTACAGAAAAAAAGATCATATGGGAATAATTATTGCCATCAGGCATTAATATATTGAAATTCTCTTAATGTTATATACGTAAAATTTCTGATTCTAAAAAATATTTTTTGGTTATATATTTAAACAAAATTTTCAACAATAAATTTTAATTATTAAAAAATTATATTGAATATTAATAAGTTATAGATATATATTGAAAACCTATGTTCTGCCCTATTGTTTAGAATGTTTAGTTTTTATAGTTTTGACATTGACTTTAACTCGACTAACCTTTCAAAATATTTTTAATATGAACGTAAAAGAATCCACTTCTGCTATGGTCACGTATACACAGGACGAAGCTTTTGAAGCTAGTCTAGCCTATTTCAAAGGTGATGATCTTGCTGCACGTGTGTGGCTCAATAAATATGCATTAAAAGACTCTTACGGGAATCTTTATGAGAAATCTCCGGCTGATATGCACCGTCGTATTGCTTCGGAGATTGCCCGTATTGAAGCAAATTATACCAATCCCATGAGTGAAGATGAAGTATATGATCTTATTAAAGATTTTAAATACATCATTCCTCAGGGTAGCCCTATGACCGGTATTGGTAATCCGTACCAGATCGCTTCCTTATCTAACTGTTTCGTAATCGGTAACAACGGAAATTCCGATTCTTACGGCGGTATTATGAAAGTAGACCAGGAGCAGGTGCAACTGATGAAGCGCCGTGGCGGCGTGGGTCATGACTTGTCTCACATCCGTCCGAAAGGCTCTCCTGTTAAGAATTCAGCATTGACCTCAACCGGCCTGGTTCCGTTTATGGAGCGTTTCTCCAATTCTACCCGTGAGGTAGCACAGGATGGCCGCCGTGGAGCACTGATGCTTTCTGTATCTATCAAACATCCGGATTCTGAAGCATTTATCGACGCTAAAATGGAGCAGGGTAAAGTTACCGGTGCCAATGTTTCGGTAAGAATTACTGATGACTTCATGAAAGCCGTAGAAGCCGGAACTGTTTATCGTCAGCAATACCCTATCGACAGTGACAACCCGGTATTTACAAAAGATGTAAATGCACGCGACCTGTGGAAGAAAATTGTACATAATGCATGGCGTTCAGCAGAGCCGGGTATCTTATTCTGGGATACTATCATCCGTGAATCGGTACCGGATACCTATGCAGACTTGGGTTACAAAACATTATCTACCAACCCTTGCGGAGAAATTCCATTATGTGCCTATGATTCTTGCCGTCTCCTGGCGATCAATCTGTATTCCTATGTAGAAAACCCATTCACCCCGGAAGCGAAATTTGACTGGGATCTGTTCAAAAAGCACATCCATGCTGCACAGCGCATGATGGATGATATCATCGACCTGGAACTGGAAAAAGTAGCCGTGATCCAGCAAAAAATAGATGAAGATCCGGAAGATGCAGAGATCAAACGTATTGAGCGTAAGCTTTGGGACAATATCTATCATAAAGCACAGGAAGGCCGTCGTACCGGTATCGGCATCACTGCAGAAGGAGATATGCTGGCTGCATTAGGCATCCGCTACGGTAGTGAAGAAGGTATTGCTTTCTCTACAGAAGTACATAAGATCGTTGCCCTGGAAGCATACCGCAGCTCTGTGTACACCGCAAAAGAACGCGGAGCCTTCCCGATCTTCGATGTGGAAAGAGAAAAAAATAATCCGTTTATCAACCGTCTGAAAGAAGCTGATCCTGAACTGTATTTTGAAATGACAGAATATGGTCGCAGAAATATTGCCTTACTGACTATCGCTCCTACCGGCACCACCAGCCTGATGTCTCAGACCACCAGCGGTATTGAGCCTGTATTCCTGCCAGTGTACAAGCGCCGCAGAAAAGTGAATCCGAATGATAAAGATGTGCGTGTAGATTTTGTGGATGAAGTAGGTGATAGCTGGGAAGAATATATTGTATTCCACCATAACTTTAAAAAATGGATGGAAATAAGCGGACATGATATCAGTAAAAATTACACACAGGAAGAGCTGAATGAACTGGTAGAGCAATCTCCATACTTCAAAGCCACTTCAAATGATGTAGATTATCATGCCAAAGTACGTATGCAGGGCGCGATACAGCAATGGGTAGACCATAGCATCAGCGTAACCATCAATATGCCGAACGATGTAACAGAAGACCTGGTTGGTGAGCTGTATATGGAAGCATGGAAGAGCGGTTGTAAAGGTGTTACCGTATACCGTGATGGTAGCCGCAGCGGTGTATTGATTGCTGCTGATGATAAGAAGAAAGAATCAAATAATAATGAGATAAGTGATGACCCGGATGAAAGTGCAGATGCCCGCATCTTCCCGACCACACGTCCGGAAACGCTGGATGCCGACGTAGTGCGCTTCCAGAATAATCGCGAGAAATGGATTGCCTTCATTGGTCTGATCGATGGTAAACCTTACGAAATCTTTACCGGTCTGTCTGATGATGATGATGGTATCCTGATCCCTAGATGGGTAAATGAAGGTCTGATAATCAAAAACAAGGATGAAGACGGTAATACCCGTTATGACTTCCAGTTCCAGAATCAGAGAGGATACAAAACCACCATCGAAGGCCTTTCACATAAATTTGACCCGGAATACTGGAACTATGCTAAGCTGATCTCCGGTACCTTACGTCATGGCATGCCTATCGAAAGAGTGGTAGACCTGATCAACGGGCTGCAATTAGATGACAATATCAACACATGGAAGAACGGTGTGGCCAGGGCGCTGAAGCGTTATATCGCGGATGGCGTAACGGCACAAAAAGCCAAATGTTCTAACTGTGGCGGAAATAATTTACAGTATCAGGAAGGTTGCCTGACCTGTAAAGACTGTGGCAGCTCCAAATGCGGATAAACCCATAGTGATTTGAATATTAATACAAAAGGATCGGGTCTGCAATTGCAGACCCGATCCTTTTTATATCAGTACGAAAAAATATTTATGATAATGTAGCCAGTGCTGTTTTGATTCTTTGTACCGCTTCGCTGATCTGGGCCATTGAGGCTGCATAAGAAAAACGGATGCACTGATCGTTGCCGAAGGCAGCACCACTAACCCCGCTTACATGAGCAACATTGAGCAGGAATAAAGCAAAGTCATCGGCATTGCGCACCTCATTGCCCTGCGCGTCTTTCTTGCCGAAGTAATAAGAAATATCAGGGAAGGCATAGAATGCCCCTTCAGGAACCAATGTTTTAAATCCGTCTATTTTATTCAGCTCTGCAATAAAGAAATCTCTTCTTTCATGGAAGGCTTTCACCATTTCCATAGAAGGAGTGTTGTCCGATAAAAGAGCCGTCACTGCAGCCTTCTGTGCGATAGAGTTGGTGCCGGAAGTAAAGGAACCTTGTATTTTCTCACAGGCTTTTATCATAGCTACCGGAGCAGCAATATAACCCAGTCGCCAGCCAGTCATTGCAAATCCTTTCGCAAAACCATTGACCAGTACCACTTGTTCTTTGATTGCTTCAAACTGGGCAATGCTTTCATGCTTACCCACATAATTGATGTATTCATAGATCTCATCGCTCACGATGGTGATGTTGGGATGTTTTTTGAATACCTCAACCAGACCTGCTAATTCTTCTTTGGAATATACAGCGCCGGATGGATTACACGGAGAAGAGAAAATAAATAAACGAGTTTTCTCTGTAATAGCAGCTTCCAGCTTGGCCGGAGTAACTTTAAAATGATCTTCGATGCCGCAGGGTACGAACTTGCATACACCTTGCGCCATTTCTACCAGTGCCGAATAAGTAACCCAGTAAGGAGTAGGAATTACAGCTTCATCACCCGCATTGATAGTAGCCAGTACCACATTGGCCAGAGATTGCTTGGCGCCGGTCGAGACTAAGGTCTGTTCCGGAGTATACTCCAGGTTATTATCTCTCTTCAGTTTGTGGCAGACAGCAGCTCTCAGGTCAGCAAAACCCGCTACTGGTGTATATTTGGTAAAGCCATCGTCTAATGCTTTCTTTGCCGCATCCTTGATGTGCTGCGGTGTGTCGAAATCAGGTTCTCCCAGACTCAGATTAATTACATTAACCCCTTTTGCCGCCAGTTCGCGACCCAGCTTGGCCATGAGTAAAGTTTGTGGTTCGGAAAATCTGTCGACGAATGAAGAAATCTGCATCATCTTAATTTTTATGGTTTGGAAAGAAACAAAGGTAACAGAAATAGCACAGAATTGTAGCCGGAAAAACAGAATATTCTACTACTTTTTCATTCAGGCAATTAGGGTTAAATTTGCTCCCGTATTCAATAAACAATTATAGATGAAACCTTCAATTCCTCAGGGCACGCGTGATTTTTCGCCTGCCGATGTGCGGCGTCGCCAGTACATACTCAATACCATCAAATCGGTATTTGAAGTGTACGGGTTTCAGCCATTGGAAACTCCTTCTATGGAAAACCTGAACACCCTTATGGGTAAGTATGGCGAAGAGGGAGACCGACTGATCTTTAAAATCCTGAACAACGGATTACATGAAAAGAAAGATCAGGCTAAACTGCATGAGGAATGGGATAAAATACTGAGTAAGCCCTACAGCTCTACAATCGTTACGGAGCGCGCATTGCGCTACGATCTGACCATACCATTTGCCCGTTATGTGGTAATGCACCAGAATGACCTGGCCTTCCCGTTTAAGCGATATCAGATGCAACCTGTATGGCGCGCAGATCGCCCGCAAAGAGGCCGCTACCGCGAGTTCTGGCAATGTGATGCCGATGTTGTGGGCAGCAATTCCCTGCTGAACGAAGCAGAGTTACTGTGTATTTACCAGGATGCATTTCACCGCCTGAATGTGCCGGGTATACAAGTAAAAATCAATAGCCGTAAAGTATTGGCAGGACTTGCAGAATGCTGCGGCGCTGCGGAGCAACTGACCGACATCACGGTGGCCATTGATAAGCTGGACAAGATCGGTTGGGATGGTGTAGCCAAAGAACTGACAGAACGCGGACTGGATGCGGATAAAGTAAACTATATCCAGCACTACCTGAATATTTCCGGTAATACAGAAGAGCGCCTTGTCGCTATGGAAACATTGCTTAAAGAAAGTGCAACTGCACAGCAAGGCATAGTGGAACTGCGTACTACACTGAAATATATGGCACAGCTGGAGCGTAGTGAGTGGACCAGCGAAGTACTCGTAGACTTTACCCTGGCGCGCGGGCTGAACTACTATACTGGTGTGATTGTGGAAGTGGGCACCACTGCCGTAAAAATGGGCAGCATCGGTGGTGGCGGCCGTTATGATGACCTTACCGGCTTATTCGGATTAAAAGGCTTGTCCGGTGTTGGTGTATCCTTCGGTATCGATCGAATTTATGATGTAATGACAGAGCTGAACCTCTTCCCCGAAGATGTAGATGTGACCACCCGTATACTGTTTGTAAACATAGAACCGGAAGCGGAAACGACCATACTTTCTTATCTGTCCCGCTTAAGAGCCGAAGGCATTTCTGCTGAATTATACAGCGATAATGCTAAATTCGACAAGCAGATGAAATATGCGAATAAGCGCCAGGTACCGTTTGTAGGCATTGTAGGCACGACTGAACTGGCTCAAAAGGTGATCAATCTGAAAAACATGGCCACCGGTGAGCAGCTACAACTCTCTATTGAGCAGTTGTCCGAACATTTGGCTTAATAATACTTTGTGGGCTACCGTCATTTATTAAGTAAATGCAGACGGATAGTCATTCACTTTATATCAAAAAAGCAGCGGCAATTTGCCGCTGCTTTTTTGATCGTTATGGCACTGTTTATTGTTTGGTAAACTGTTTTTTACTGCTGCTGCCATCCTCATATACCGCTTCCAGGATATAAGTGCTTGCAGCCAGTCTGCTCAGGTCTATTGCAGAGGTGCCGTTTGCAGTAAGCACTTTACGTCCGTAAAGGTCATAAATGTAGACCGTACTTATGTTTTGTTTTCCGCTATTCAGGAATAGTGTATTTGTTGCCGGTACCGGATATAATTGCAGGTCGGTATTGTGGTTGTTGAACATTACCTGAACAATGTCGCTGTATCGCTGCGCACCATCCTGGTCTATCATGTTCAGTCGATAGTAATTAAGACCCTGTGCCGGATTGTGCTGCGTATAACTGTAATCATAGCTATTACGTGTCTGTGTCATAGACTGTGCCTGCTGGCGATCCAGCTCCCTCCAGTTTCTGGCATCGGTACTGTATTCCAGCACATACATTTTTACACCCTCTTCTTTTGTAGTTTTCCATTGGGTCGCTACGGCTCCGTCTTTCCTTTCTGCTTTAAAGGACATCAGATCCAGCGGTAAAGGATTTACGGTAAAGGCTTTAGCCAGGTCGCCACGCAGGTTTCCACCACTGGTCGGTACATTGCTCATCGTCATATTTGCTAATGCTCCTGTGCTCAGGTTTACCCCTGCATAATCGCCGGTCGTGAATAAGCTGTACAAACTACCGCCCGGATCGAACATAATACCTGCTGTTTCCTGCCCGGGTGCTGTATTCACAGTGCTGCCCACCGGAGCTACGGTGGATACCCCGCTGACCGGAGCATTAAATACCACCGGGCGACCTACTGTTGTACCACCCTGTGGGTATGAAATATAGGCATAAACCAGCCCGTTTGCAGGGTTGATATCGATGTCTTGTATACCACCGTCAGCATTGAATATGTTTGGATAGCTGCTGTTGATCTGGTCCAGGAAACTTTGCAGTGCTGCAGTAAGCACCGGATTGCTGAAATCCAGCTGATAATAGCCCGAAAGACTTGCCACGGTTGTACCCGGTGTAGGGCTCAGACCGGCTACATTGTTGAGCCAGCACAGGTATCCTTTAATATCAGCCGTTGTCAGGTTGGGAGCTAAGCCCGTACTCTGTGCTGCTGCTAGTTTTGCCACGCCCGTAGGGGTAAATCCGTAGGTCGTATAATAGTATGCTCCGTTATAGATCGTACCGGCTGAGAAGTTTACATATTCCAGCGTTTGTGTGCCAGGCGTCGGAAGTAAACCCATATCCTGGTACTGCCCGTTGGCCCCTACACGGTACAGGCTTACGCCCATGCTGTTACCAATAGTATTGTCAGTACCCACCCAGGTAGCACCATATAAGAGACTGTCTGAAGCATTCAGCCCGATCCCGTTCACATTATAGGGAAGGGTAAAGGGGGCGCTGAGGGCAAACGTAGAAGATGCCGGATTAGTGGAAGTGCCGATATAATAGGTCTTCACCGCGGTGTTGTCTCCCGCTTTTGACAAGGAGACATAAGTGTTAGGAAGGAACTTGGTCAGGGCTGCCTGAGCCTGAAAGGTCATTAAAGATACGGTGGCACAAACAAGTGCTTTAGGTGACATTTTACACATATGTATTGATTTTAGAAAAGCCTAAAATAGCGGTATACATGCGTGTTACGGGCTAAAAATTGGTTAACAGGAAATCGTTATGATATTATATTTACATATATTTTTTAGCAATTGATGCCGACATCTCTATAGATATATTATTAAGGTTCTATATAAAAATTTGTTCAATTTGTTTGTACCCACAATGAAAGAAGCCCCGAAAACCGGATAATAAACTGTCGGTTTTCGGGGCTTCTAAGAAAAACATTTTATTTATGGCTGACCTGAAATCGCAGCCAATTCAGGATTTCATTCATCGCTTTAGGTGAGAAAGTCTGTTCTATAGTAGCGTATTCAGAAGGTGCACCGGTGCCCGCCTCCTGGAATAAGTGATTCAGGCCAGGTAATTCCAGTATAGATACTTTTTCGTTTTTGCTCTGCTGCATAGCCTCTTTCAGGGCTTCAGCATTGGCTTTTGCCGGAACTTGTACATCCTTTTCTCCGTACAATGCCAGTACCGGACATGTTACCTTCACAATATCCTTTGCCGGATTATATTTCAGGAAAAAGCGTATCCATGGATTGTTTAATTCCGAAATATAATTGCGTACCGTTGCATCCTGCACAATGCGTTGTGCAGAATCATTTGTAGGCTGTAGTTTGAGGGCTACTTTAAGATAATCGCTCAGCGCTTTATCCGCCTCAGCTTCCGATTTACTACGCACCACAATATCATACAACGCGCTGTTGATGCGGTTTGCCTCATCTGCCTGTGCTTCCGGTATGCCCTCTGCAGCCGCAATGGCTTTTTGCTGTTGTAATAACAATTCCGATCCCGGCATGGCAGGCCCCGCCAGCATAACAATGAAACCAATACTCGCCGATTGGGCAGCCAGCATTGGTGCTATGGCCCCTCCCTCACTGTGGCCAATCAGGCCAATCTGCTTTTTATTGATCTCTTTTCGCTTACTCAGGTATTGTACAGCAGCCAGTGCATCATCTGCAAAATCGTGGCTGGTAGCTGCTTTGAAGTCTCCACCGGATGCTGCCGTTCCCCGGTCATCGTAGCGCAGTACAGCATAACCGTTACGGGTAAGAAAATCGGCCAGTACCAGGAATGGTTTATGACCTAAGATCGTTTCATCCCTGTCCTGCGGCCCGCTGCCGCTGATCAGTACCACAGCCGGATAAGTACCCTTCTGCGATGGCATAGACAATGTTCCTGCCAGTTTAATGCCCGCCTGTTTGTTTTCGAAAGTTATCTCTTCTGTATAATAGGGGTATGGTGCTTTAGGTGTTTGCGGCTTTGTTTTGATAAGGGTTTTGTCCCGCTCCAGGTCTAATGGTATGGACTGTCCACGTTGGGTAAATGTGCCGGAGAACTTATCTCTGCCTTCATTAAGGGTACCCTTATATTCCATCATAATAGCCGGAATAGATAACTGCAGCACACCTTGCTCAAAAGCGACTTTGCTGACCGGTATGCCCCTGGCACCCTGATCGGGACTATCCATAGAGGCCGTATAGCCAGTATCCGTTTTTTTAATATTGAGCACGAGGTCCAGCTCAATATGCTGAATCTTTAAAGTACCCGCCCAGGATCCGGAGATATCCTGGCAAAAGGAAGGTATCGTACACAGGAGAAAAAACAAGCAAAGTGCGGCCTTACGCAAGTATCTGGTCATATAAAAATCAATTAAAGAAATAACGTGTGATGGTCTATAATCGTACAAAGATATCAGATCAAAAATAAAGCCACTCTCCTGAACAGGAGAATGGCGTAAAAACTATTTATGAGCAGAAAAAATTAATGATGATCATTCCACCATCCGTCTTCTTTCCAGTTGAAGGAGAATGGCATGATAACCAGTGATAATGTAAATGCATTTTTACCGGTCAATTGGCTGTTGCTCTGTAAGCCAGGTATATTGAACAGATTATTTCCTTTTTCGTAGAATGGAATATTACCAAAAGCATACTGTGCTCTTAATTTGAATACAATACCAGCTTTCAGACCTATTTCACCCTTTATAAACGGGGTGATGCCGGTGCCGAATCCGCCACTACCGTAATCTACAGTCATGTTCAGTGAAGGCTGAACACCTGCACCAAAGGTGCCCGTCCAGCGGCTGTATTTTTCCAGGGTAGCCTCACCTCCGAATTTCAGATCAAGACTCACAGGAAGTGCCATTTGTACAGATACTGCAGAGAATCCGAACATCGGATCGCTATAAGTAACACCGTTTACATTTCCGTTCTCGTCTGTAGTAAAGCCACTGAATTCCGGAACTTTATAATCCCACATGTAAGCATTGTATGCATAGTCGATGCCTAAGGCCAGCAAAGTATGTCCGCCAAGACGCGCCATCGGTATATAAGTACCGGCAAAACCGCCATAACCAAATTTACTGTTTACATTCTGGCTGATATCCCGTGTAAATTCTTTTCCCGATCCACCGTCTTTAATGGTTTCAGTACTTTGATAGGTAGCGTTAGCCATTGAGTAAGAGTATCCTATTTCCCAGCGTTTCAGAAAGTTAGGTAAGCCGTTGCCCGCCTGAGCTTCAGCACATCCGGCAAGCAGGATAACTGAGGCTATTGCCGTCTTAAGCATATTAAATTTCATTGTTGTTTAATTTATATACTGGAAAAGTAATAATTATTTCGGTAAAAATTAACAAAATCAATATGTTTTGTGAGAAAAAAGTTAATCTTTTTTTCTGAGGTAGTCTGTGAAGTTATTTCCCTGGTTTTGTTCCTTGCTGAAATGAGTGTTAAAGTCTGAAGATTTATTTTTAGGAATAGACAAAGATTTCCATTCTTTGCTCAGCATTTTACCTAGGAATACGATTTGACCTACGTGATAAGAATAGTGAGCGACCTGCCGCTGAATGGCCTCCAGCACACTGTGCGCCTGGCTGCGTATATATACGGTCTTGTTCAGGTCCGCATCGGTAAGTGCATTTAAGGTATCCAGCAGTACTTTCCAGCCCTCGTTCCATTGCTGCATTATGCTGTCGGCGTTATGGTCTGCAGCTTCAAATTCACTATCGCGGTTTCTCCATTCCTTTTCTCCGTCGGTAGTAAGAAAGTCGGTCCAGCGGGACAGCATATTGCCATGCAGGTGCTGTATGATCAGCGCTATACTGTTACTGTCCTCGTTCGCCTGCCAGAATAATTGTTCAGGATCGATCTGTTGAACTGTTTTTTCTCCCAGGGTTTTATAATACTCAAAAAGCACAATACTGTTTTTCAGAAAAGACGTTTCCATATCTATATTAATTTAAAAAAAGCTCTTCCGGTTAAGGAAGAGCCTGAGTTTAAAAATGCTTTACATCCTGATTGGATTACAGGTGTTGCTGAATTTTTTTCTCAAAAGCAGATCTAGGAGCGGCACCAACTTGTTTGTCCACTACTTCTCCGTTTTTGATATACAGAATGCATGGAATGCTGGTTACTCCATACTCTACAGACAGATTAGGGTTTTCGTCTACGTTTACTTTACCCACGTTTACTCTGCCTTCAAATTCAGTAGCCAGAGCGTCAATAGTAGGTCCTAAAGCCAGACATGGACCACACCATGGAGCCCAGAAATCCACAACGGTAAGTTTGTCGGATTTTAATACTTCTTGTTCGAAGTTAGCATCATTATATACTGCTGCCATTATTAAGAATTTTACTTATTTAAATGATTGGACAAAGATAAGGGGCATATTCCGGAATAAAAAATAGAGGATGATAATACGTTTATCATCCTCCGTTATATTATAAAAATATTATGATTATGTTTAGAATTTGAATCCTAAAGTAAGTGCAACAATATTGCGGTTTGTTTTAGTAGCGGCAATATCCGGAGTAACACCGCTTACCACATAAGCATTCTCTTTATAAGAAGAAGTGCTGTACAGGTAAGTGAGGTCCAGGAAGGCACTGCTACCGAAACGGTAACCAAGGCCCAGGGAATAATCTGTGCGGTTGCTGCCCAGATCGCTGTATTTACTGCTATACGGGTTGCCATACATGGCAAAACCAGCCCTTACAGAGAATGGTGCGTTCACTCTGTATTCGGCACCCACTCTTACATTGGAGGCACCGCGGTACAATTGATTGATGGAATTGTTGACATCAATCTGGTAATCTGTATTGCCATTGAAGCGGTAAGCCATCGTCTGGTAAGGTACATATTCGTAATCGGCAGTAATAAACCCTTTATTACCGAAAAATCCGGTAGCACTCAGTACACCTCTCCACGGTGTTCTTAAGGTATACTCGTATTGGTAAATATTTTGAGGCACTACAGTACGATTTCCTGTGCCGTCTTCAACATTGGCTACAATATTATAATCTGCATAGTCGGTCAGAGAGATCCACGTCGGGGTATGAATAGCTGCACCAATGCGGAAAGCCTTATCCGGCGCAAAGATCATCCCGAATTTACCATTAACCCCCACACCTGTAGTTTGCAGGTCTTCTCTGAATGTGAATCGGTCAAATCCGTTACTGGTAATACCGGAAGCATCAGCCTCCATGAAATCGGTAATGCGCTTAAAGCGGTATGAAGTTATACCCAGCGTACCGCCGACCATAAACTTATCTTCATAATTTGCCCCAAGGCTGAATGTATATTCATTAACTGCACCCTTGCTGCTGGAGGTTTTCATCTGGTCTAAACGACCACCTTGCTCAATGACATTGCGGTATGGAACTGATTTCAGGTTGTTGTCCAGCAGGTAAGACTGGTAGCCCAGGTAACCGTAAGGGCCTGCGGTCTCTTCTACACCATTCAGTTGTGCTGCTTCGGCAAATACTTCAGAGAAAGAGCTTTTGCTGTTCATTCCCCTGAAGGTTACATTATTATTGAAATCGGCCAGTTTATTAAAGCCGATTGCGAAGGTTACGCCTTTCCAGCCGTTTTTGTTGCGACTGTTATTGAATACCAGGCTGGCATTACTTAGCTTCAGTGCCGTGCGCTCGTCAGTTGTATTTTCACCCAGGTAGTCGCTGGAGTTATTGTTCATTCTCAGCGAAGGCGTAATCGTAAATTCACTTTGTCTGTATACACCTAATCCTGCCGGGTTAACGCTGGCAGCAGAATAGTCAGCGCCCAAAGAGCCTGCGGCACCACCGATAGCCAGTGAGCGTGCGGTAGTTCCGGTTGTCAGCATTCCATATCGAAGAGCATCATCTGCAGTCTGTGCAAAAACAGCAGAACCGATCAGTGCAAAAGCACCGGCAATCATTGCGGTTTTGGGAATAAGATTCATAAAGATCATGATTTTATAGGGTGTAAAAATACAATGTTTATTTGTGGTGTATTTCAGATGTCCCGTATAGGACTGTAATTTTAGCAAATGGTTTAAACTTATGCAAAGAAACCCTTAAAAATAAACGGCGCGCGGAGTTTTCCTCCGCGCGCCGTTTAAGTCACTTTATATCAGGCTTTTTTATCCTGTTCCGGTTTGTCTCCATCTTTATGGGTTGCTTTATCCCATGAATCTTCAGCTTTATCTTTCAGGTCGCCGGCGATATCTTTTGTCTTATCCCAGGCTTCTTCGGCTTTGTCTTTTGCAGCGTCCAGCAGGTCTTCAGCCTTGTCGCGGGCTTGTTCTGCAGCATCTTTGGTCGCTTCCCATGCATCAGAAGCTTTGTTTTTTAATTTATCCCAAAGGCTATCTTCTTTAGGGGTATCCTGGTTGTTCAGTTCTTCAGACATAATTGATTTTTTAAGAGGTTAAAGATTATATGATAGTAAAGTTAATGTATCGGGTGTTTCGTATGTCCGTGAATGCAGAATTTAACATTAGCTTCATTCTTCGGATTTCATGGTAACCAACAGGTCATGTTTTTTTGTACTTTTGTAGACATTTTTACATCATGCAGCAATACCATACTTTACTGAATTATATACTGGACAATGGCGTACAGAAAGAGGACCGTACCGGTACCGGCACCATCAGCTGTTTCGGCTACCAGATGCGCTTTGATCTGAATAAAGGCTTCCCTTTACTGACTACCAAAAAACTGCACCTGAAGTCGATTATATATGAATTATTATGGTTCCTGAATGGTGATACCAATATCAAATATCTTAAGGAGCATGGTGTGCGTATCTGGGATGAGTGGGCCGACGCCAATGGCGACCTGGGGCCTGTATATGGCAAGCAATGGCGCAGCTGGGAAGGCGCAAACGGTAAAGTATTTGACCAGATCAAAGATGTGATACACCAGCTGAAAACAAACCCGGACAGCCGACGTATTATTGTAAATGCATGGAATGTTGCCGAACTGCCGGATATGGCTCTGAGCCCATGTCACGCGCTGTTCCAGTTTTATGTGGCGAATGGCAAGTTGAGCTGCCAGCTGTACCAGCGCAGTGCCGATGTATTCCTGGGCGTGCCGTTCAATATTGCCTCTTATGCCTTGCTGACCATGATGATCGCACAGGTATGTGATCTGCAGCTGGGCGAGTTTATCCATACATTTGGTGATGTGCACTTGTACAACAATCATATTGAGCAGGCTAAGCTGCAACTGAGCCGCGATCCCTACGATCTGCCCACCATGCGCATCAATCCGGAAGTGAAAGATATATTCAGCTTCCGTTTCGAAGATTTTACTTTAGAAAACTATCAGTCTCATCCGCATATCAAAGCGGATGTAGCCGTATAAAATAATTGTTCCAATGGCCGTCATACTTCCTGTTAAAGGCATTAGTCCTGAAATTCCTGAAAGTGTTTTTATTGCACCAAATGCAACCATCGTTGGTGATGTGATTATGGGAGAAGAGTGCAGTATCTGGTTTAATGCCGTAGTGCGCGGAGATGTAAACAGCATCCGTATGGGCAACAGGGTAAATATCCAGGATGGAGCCTGTATTCATTGTACTTACGAGAAAACCAAAGTGATCATGGGCAATAATGTTTCTGTCGGACATAATGCTATTGTGCATGGCTGCACGATAGAAGATAATGTGCTGGTCGGAATGGGTGCTATTGTAATGGACAATGTACATATCGGCAGCAATACCATTATTGCAGCAGGAGCGGTGGTGCTGGAAGGCACACAAGTGCCGTCAGGATGCATTTTTGCCGGAGTGCCTGCAAAAAAAGTAAAAGACATCAGTGCAGAACTGACAGAAGGTGAGATCAACCGCATTGCCACCAATTACGTAATGTACAGCGGTTGGTTTAAATAATTTATTCCGGTTGCTGCACCTGAATCAGGGGAATCAGGCTTTCAATTTCCATTGCTTTTTCCGGTTCTCCTATATTATCATACGTCGTAGCCAGGTGTTCCAGAAGCAGGACAATTACCGAGCGGCTGTCCAGTGCGGTCAGCTCTGCAAAGCGCTCATATTGCCCGTTCTTCTTCAGGTACATCATAATATCGTTCCGGTTATAGATCATGCCATTGGCCGGGTCTATAAAGAACTGAACCCGCTGGATCGCATTCTGCTCATCCATATCTTCAAATGAATACACATGATCGAAATAGGCCAGTATAAACTGGTCCGGCAGGTCTATGGCATAAATAGGCACATCCAGCATCTCACATAATGTGAGGTACAGGATACCGATAGAAATGGCATTGCCCTGGCGGCTTTCCACCGTATGGTTGACAAAAAAGAGATTGGGATTGTGCTCTGTAAGGTCGTGCCCTTTAAGGCGGAAAAAATTGTACAGGATACCGTTAATGATATTGATCTGCTCCAGCGGGGTCAGGAAGTTGTTGAGTTCCAGCCACACATTGCGGCGCATCAGTTCAAACTGGTGCAGGATGGCCTCGCGGTCCATGTCCGGAAACCGGTATTTGGCAATGATCAGTGCGGCCTCCAGTGCAGAGGGACTGCTGGCCTTGGACCAGTGAATCAGTTCTGTCTGCAATTGCAGGTAGAACGTCTGGTGGATCAGGGTTTCGATACGGGACTGCGCCAGCGGGCTGTCCGATACTTCCCAGAGGGCCTCCAGTTTCGGTACCACAGCCGTTCCGTAACTCAGCAATTTCTGAGATACAGTTTCATATACTTCCTGATCAGGGTCGTCGATCAGTTGTAATAACGCTATTATTTCCTTGTCTGAATTCATGCCCCTCATGCCGATTATTTCCTACATTTACTTACAGAAACAAATATAATGAAGGAATACGGTATAATCGGCAAAAGTTTATCACATAGTTTCTCTCCACGTTATTTTGACAAAAAATTTACGCAGGAATCCATCGATGCAGTGCTTCGGGTATTTGAACTGACGGAGATCGATGCGGTAACTGATCTGTTGCAGTCCCGCCCGCAGCTGGCCGGTTTATGTGTAACGATACCTTATAAAGAAGCCATTATCCCTTACCTTGATGAAATGGATGCTGCTGCACTGGATATCGGTGCGGTAAATTGTATACAGTTCTGCGGAGATAAACGCAAAGGCTATAATACCGATGTAATCGGGTTCTCAGCATCCTTAAAGCCACTATTGCCGCCAGAGCCGCTTAGTGCACTGGTATTGGGTACTGGTGGTGCTTCCAAAGCGGTTTGTGCTGCGCTGAAGCAATTAGCCATACCTTATACAATTGTCAGCCGCAACGCCATTTCGGGCCACATTACCTATACCGATCTTGATGAACAGACTATTTCTGCGCATCGCCTGATTGTCAATACAACGCCACTGGGCACTTACCCCGATGTTCTGGAATTGCCCCTGATACCGTACGATGCGGTCAGCGCGCAGCATATTCTTTATGATTTAATTTACAATCCTGCTGAAACGGCATTTCTGAAAGAGGGAAAGTCGCGCGGAGCAAGGATTAAGAACGGTCTGGAAATGCTGGAACTACAGGCAGAAGAGAACTGGCGGCTGTGGACTGCTGGGCATTAAAGGCAGAATTTCGTAACTTCGCGGACATCCCCATATACTATTCCGCAATATGTTAAGGACTTTACATCTCCTTGTTTTACTGTTAGTTACATTCTTTTCTTTTGCGCAGGAAGCGCCCAAGCGAGAGTTCAGAGCCGTATGGATCGCTACTGTCGGCAATATTGACTGGCCTTCCAAACCCGGACTGGGTGCGGCACAGCAGCAGAAAGAATTCATCGACCGGCTCGATTTCCTGCATGAAAATGGCTTCAATGCGGTTATTGTCCAGGTACGGCCTGCAGCTGATGCCTTTTATGCATCTGACTGGGAGCCCTGGAGTAAATACCTGAGCGGTAAGCAGGGTGTAGCTCCGTTTCCGATGTATGATCCCATTGCATTTATGGTGGAAGAAACCCATAAGCGAAATATGGAGTTTCACGCATGGTTCAATCCTTTCAGGGCATTGGTCAACAGTGCCATCAATCCTAATCCCCCTTCACACGCAACCCGTACCCATCCTGAATGGGTAATTCATTATGGAGGAAAATCCTATTTCGATCCCGGCAATCCTGCTGCACGCAACTACGTAAACCAGGTAATCCTGGATGTGGTAAGGCGATACGATATAGACGGGGTGCATATAGACGATTATTTTTATCCTTATAAAATTGCCGGTAAAGTTTTTAACGATCAGCGCTCCTTTGCGGAGTATGGTGCCGGTATGAGCATTGATGACTGGAGAAGAGATAACATCAACAAATTTGTAGAGATGCTCTACAAGTCTGTAAAAAAGGAGAAGATGTATGTTAAGGTTGGCATCAGTCCGTTCGGGATCTGGCGGAACAACAGGCAGGATCCTGCAGGCAGTGCCACTAACGGAACCAGTTGTTATGATGATCTTTATGCCGATGTAGCTACCTGGGTACGTAATAAGTGGGTAGACTATGTAGCACCTCAGTTGTACTGGGAGCATGGGCACCGACTGGCAGCATATGATGTGCTGGTACCCTGGTGGAAAAGCCTCTGTAAAGAACGGGCGCTGTACATAGGAATGGGCGTATACCGTATGGTGAATGCGACACAACCGATATGGAAAGGTTATGGCGAGATCCTGAAACAGATACAGACCGAGCGTAGTTATAAAGCAGATGGTGCAATCATGTACAGTATGTCCAGTTTTGATAAAATCGGTTCCGGTTTGTCTAACCAGTTAAAGCAGGCTGAGTATTATGGTTCTATCGCCATTCCGCCGACTATGCCCTGGCTGGATAATACAGCTCCTGCCGCCCCGAAAGCCACCTTAAAAACAATCAATAACCAGAAGTCTGTAATCCTTACCTGGGAACCGTCGGCCAGTAAAGAGCCACTGAAATACCTGGTGTATAAATTTAATAAAGGTGAAACCGTTGATCTGAATAAGTCTATCAAACTGGTGGCCATCACGCAAAAAAATGTATTTGTCGATGATGATCCAGACTTTATGCATGCGCAGTACGTGATCACGGCTGCAGACCGCCTGTGGAATGAAAGCAAACCAAGTGAAATACTAGTCTATCGATAATCATTTTAAATTGTAAACAGCATGGAATTATACTACTCGTTCTCTATCTTAATTGTTCTTGCGGCAGTTTTTGCATACATCAATGCACGATTTTTAAAACTGCCCTCCGTGATCGGAATAATGGTAATTTCCATGTTGTTTTCTATAGGCCTTGTAACCACGGGCCGCTTTTTTCCTAAAACCTTCTCTGGTTTCCTGAACCTCTTGTCCGGCTTTGATTTTACCGAACTGGTTATGGGTGCTATGCTTAACTTCCTCCTGTTTGCCGGGGCCATACACATCCGCCTCAAAGATCTTAAAGAACAGATGTGGCAGGTATTGACACTATCTACTGTAAGCGTCGTTATTTCTACCTTAGTTGTCGGGTATTTATTCCATTTCGGAATGGGGCTTATCGGCTTACAGATCCCACTGGTACACTGTCTCCTGTTCGGTGCACTTATTTCTCCTACAGATCCGATCGCTGTACTCAGTATTCTGAAGCAAACCAGTGTATCACAATCTTTAAAAACTAAAATTGCCGGAGAATCACTGTTTAATGATGGTGTGGCCCTGGTCCTGTTTATCCTGATCAGGGGTATTGCCGAGGGTAGCGCTGTAGATATTACGCCTAAAGGCATTTCTATTTTATTCATCAAAGAAGCCTTGGGTGGCATTACCCTCGGTATGGTGATCGGTTATATAGGATCGATTATGATCAAGCAGATCGATGATTATACCGTAGATGTACTCATTACCCTGGCTATTGTAATGGGCGGCTACCTGATTGCCGGCCAGTTGCATGTATCCGGTCCGCTGGCGATGGTGGCTGCAGGGCTTATTGTCGGCAACTATGGTCGTGATAAGGCCATGAGCGAAACCTCAAGGGAATATGTAGATCGCTTCTGGGAGTTGAATGATGAGATTCTGAATGCTATTTTATTCCTCTTTATCGGCTTTGAGGTATTGCTGATTCCGGAATGGAAAGTGTACTGGCTTCCGGGAGTGATTGCGATTGTAATTGTATTATTTGCCCGCTATATATCTATTATTATCCCGGCCAGGCTGATCAAGTTTAATAAAAAACTGAGTAAGCAGTCTATCCTTATTCTTGTATGGGGAGGCTTGCGTGGCGGGGTGTCTATCGCATTGGCCTCATCTCTGTCAGAGCATACCAATAAGAATATGATCCTTACGGTGACCTACTTTGTAGTCATCTTCTCGATCATTATCCAGGGCTTGTCCGTGGGAAGGCTTACAGGGCCTCGTTCATTCTCTACGCGCAGGCGCAGGGTATCCCGAAGGCTGGATCGCACAGTCAATCAGGGCCTGTAACGTTAAATGTTATATGCATAAATTATAATTCGCAATTAAGTTTTACCTTTGCGCCTCATATTATATTGAATTAACACATAATGGATCGCAATTCAGTCATTGGTTTTGTATTGTTACTCGCCCTGGCCACCGGTTACATCTTTTACAGTAACAATTCCGCCAAGGAGTATCAAGCCAAAAAAACTGCAGATTCTTTAGCTTATGCTAAAGCACACCCGCAACCTGCTGCAAACACTGCAGTATTGAAAGACACTACCACGGTAGTGGACACTTCGCTTCCGACCGCATTCCGTGGTGCAGAGCAAATGGTAACCGTAAGCAACGGGCTTATCGACCTTAAAGTAACCAGTAAAGGTGCTTTCCCGGTTGAGGCTAACCTGGTTAAATTTAAAACCTATAGCCAGAAGCCTTTATTACTGTTCTCCGGTAAACCTGGCAACCGCCTTGCGTTTAAGATTCCGGTTAATGGTAAAGATATCTGGTCTGATGAGCTGAACTTCACTCCGGAGCAGAAAACCGCAGCTGATGGTAGTCCGCAACTGGTAATGACTGCTGATGTCGGTGCGGGTAAAAGTGTAGTAATGACCTATACCCTGCCTAAGGATGGTTATATGATGGATGCAAGCCTGCGCCTGATCGGTATGGCTGATGGTCTGTCTAAAACCACTGAAATCCCGGTAGAATGGAAAACAACGGCATTAAGCACTGAAAAAGACCTGAAGAACGAACGCACAAATGCGCAGATACACTTCCGCTACCAGAGTGGTGAGCATGATTACAATACCGTATCCCGCAAGCCTAAAAAATCTATGGATGAGTCCCTGCAATGGATGGGTGTAAAAACACACTTCTTCAACTCAACCATTATTGCAGCAGAAAAGCCGTTTAAGAAAGGATCTTACGATGCCGCAGAGCCTAACGATTCCAGCATTGTGGCTACAGACTTAAGTACCATGACCATCCCGGTTGCCACTTCTAATGATTTTGCCTTTAACTTCAGATGGTACATCGGACCTAATGATTATAATACCCTGAAATCATATAATTATGAAATGGAAGAAATGATCCCTCTTGGTTTCGGTATCTTCTTCTTCGTAAAATATATTGCGAAATGGGCGATCATTCCATTGTTCAATGTGTTGTCTTCATTCATCTCCAACTTCGGTATCCTGATCATCGTGATGACACTGATCATCCGTTTCGTTTTATCCTTCTTCACGTACAAAAGCCAGTTGTCTTCTGCGAAGATGCGTGTGCTGAAACCAGAACTGGATGAACTGAAAGCGAAGTATGCTGATAACCAGCAACAGTTTGGTATGGAGCAGATGAAGTTATACCGCACTGCAGGTGTAAACCCATTAGGAGGGTGTTTGCCACTATTACTGCAGATGCCTTTCCTGCTGGCCATGTATTATGTATTCCCTACAGCAATCCAGCTGCGCCAGGCGAAGTTCTTGTGGGCTGATGACTTATCAACGTATGATAATATCCTGAACTTACCGTTCAGCATTCCGTTCTACGGAGATCACATAAGTCTGTTCACCCTGCTGATGACTGTATCCAGTTTGTTACTGGCTATCTACAGTAAGCAAATGACCGGAGGTCAGGAAATGGCGGGTCCTAACGGACAAGTCATGAAATGGATGCCTTACATCATGCCAATCATGTTCCTGGGCTGGTTCAATAACTTTGCAGCAGGTCTTACCTTCTACTACTTCTTCTCCAATATGCTGAGCTTATTACAGCAGTTTGTCATCCAGAAGTTCTTTATTAATGAAGAGAAAATTCATGCGAAGATCAAGGCAAACAGAAACAAGCCAGCCGCTACCTCTAAATGGCAGCAAAGACTGGAAGAAATGCAGAAGCAACAGCAAAACAGAAAATAAGCTTTAGCTTATGGTACATAAAAAATGAAGCCGGAATGTATAACATTCCGGCTTCATTTTTTATGTACCTATCCTTGTCGTTGAATTTGATTGAAAGGGGTAGTATTACTGTATACCATCAACCACACCGGGATCTCCTGTTTGTAGCGGAGGATGGTCCTGTTGTGGTGCTTCATCACTTAATGGTCCCTTTCCTGCAGTTTTCATCATATTAAGGTAATTCATGTAGCTGCCGAATTGGTTCATCAGGTTGTATCCGTCATTAGTCAGGGTCAGCTTGCCGTTTTTGCCAAATCCGATCACAGCTTTCATCAGGCCGGAGTTAGTAATGATATCCCAGAAGGATTCCAGAGCTTTTCCTTCAGAAACCGAAATATTATTTGGCGTCAGTATTTCATTTATGAAATCGAGGTCTCTGCGGTCACCGTTATTATATAATTCCCGAAGGCTTACATCAATCAGTATAGCTTCAATATCTTTAGGACTAAACTGTACCGGATTGTTCCCGGCCGGCTTTTGTGCATTTTTCATGCCCGTACTAGCTTGTTTGATTCCTCTCTTACGTAATCTGTTAATCGTTTCTTTTGATTTCATACGCTAATCTATTGTGTTCAATAAAGTAAATATACTAAAAATGCAGTACTTACAGTCTGGCAAGAATAGTCTGTCCGCCTTTTGTCTTATCACCGATGTTTACTTCAATCTTTGTGCCAACAGGGAAGTAAATATCTACACGTGAACCAAAACGTATAAAACCGAATTCAGCATTCTGACCAATAGTCTGTCCTTCCTTAACGTAATAACAGATACGGCGGGCCAGTGCACCGGCGATCTGACGCATCAGCAGGGTTACCTGGCTGTTAGCCACAACTACTGTAGTACGTTCGTTTTCAGTAGAAGACTTCGGATGCCATGCTACCAGGTATTTACCAGGATGGTATTTTACATATTTGATCAGTCCTTTGATCGGGCTGCGGTTTACGTGCACATTCAGCGGAGACATAAAGATTGAAACCTGTAAACGCTTGTCTTTGAAATATTCATTTTCCACAGTTTCTTCGATCACCACAACTTTACCATCTGCCGGAGCAATCACCAGGTTATCTCCTTGTGTAAAGGTTCTGTTCGGAATTCTGAAGAACCAAAGCACCCAGAACCATAACAAGAAAAAGGCCGTTTGTAAGGTCCAGTAAGCAATCTGGAAAGCACAGCCGGCTTTATTCAGCAGAAAATGGTTTAAGATAGCCAGTCCGGCAAATAAGATAGTAGCAATAGTGATATATTTATATCCTTCGCGATGAATCGTCATAATTAAATATGAATGGTTAAAAAATGAGTGTCAAAATTAAATCAAATTATGCTGCCATCGCAAACATTATATAAATATAAGCAAATGGCAGTGCGGCCAGCAGCGAATCGAAGCGATCCAGGGCTCCGCCGTGACCCGGCATAATATTGCCCGAATCCTTGATGCCCGCCAGTCTTTTTAGCTTAGACTCCAGCAGATCACCTGCCGTACCGGCAACTGCCGCAATTGCTGCAAAGACCATCCAGTCCATAGGACGGAAGCGGGTAGCGTAGTGCGCCCAGATGGCAGCGCCACCAATCGTAAGCAATGCACCGCCAATAGTACCTTCCCAGGTTTTTTTTGGTGAAATAGGAGAGAAGGGTGTTTTACCGATGAAAGAACCTACGATATAAGCCATAGTATCATTCATCCATATCATTAAAATCAAAGCCAGGGGCAGGGAGAAATTGATGCTCCATAACTGTACCATCAGCGCCATAGGTACCGCAATGTATACTAAACCGATAAGGCTCATGACTCCGGCAACAAGGGCTGTACGTTTAGATAGTATCGCAGGGAACAGGATGATCAGCGGAATGCCAGTCAGCATAGCGGTTTCGAATGCACCGGATGCGGAAAGATTAACCCCGATAAATACCAGTACACCCATTACCTGTGTCAGCCATTGCAACCAGGCAGGAAAGTGCGCCTCCTTAAAAATGTGCTGTGCCAACCGGTAAAACTCACGGATACCCAGGAACTGGATCAGTAAAGCCAGTCCGATAATGCCGTAAACGGATCCAGTCCACAAGTGGCCCAGCAGGCCAAACATCATAATAGCAGCAAAAACAATGGCAGAACCCAAACGGGTAAAAAATACAGGCCAGTTCATAAATTATTCGGAAATATTATTTTGATAAGGAGATTGATGCGGCATAGACCAGGTTTTGGCGAAGCCATGGGCGCCGGCAAATATGCGGCGCAGGGTGAAAAATACGATAACCGCTCCTGCGGCTAATAAGCCAATGATCAGGTAAACAGGGAGCTGCTCCTCTTCCAGTTGCGGATTGCGCGATACCCAGAATGCCTGCAATACCTGTATTCCATTATTCAGGAAATGCAATAAGATAGCATACCAGATATTACCGGTACGATGGTAGATCAGTCCCAGTACTATTCCTGCCAGGGTAATAGGCAGGAAATTGTAGATACTGGCATGGTACATTGCGAAGAACAGGCCGGTAGCAATAATGCTGAGTACAGGTCTTTTCAGGAAACTATTAAAGAAACGCTGCACGATACCCCGGAAAAAGATCTCTTCACAGAAGGCCGGAATCAGTGCGATAAAAATAAGGCGGATGATAATATCACCGGCAGTATCCATACGCAGCAGGGCAGCCTCCATCGCTTTGCGCTGTTCCTGCATGGTATCGGCTTCAGTGCCCCAGGAGAAAGATTGTAATAATGCAGAAAGCCCTAATATCAGTGCCAGCATACCTATCGCTACAAGGAATATAGCTGCTACACGGGAACCCTTTACCGGTTTGAAAGATAAAAAGAAGCGTGGGCGGTCGGGCAGCAGGTATATAAAAGCCAGCGACGGCACCAGGAAAGTCAATACCTGAGATAACCCATTCAGCAGTAGCAACCCCCAGCTGAGATTGCTGTTGGCCGGAGTAGCGGTACTGCTGAGTGATTTAAGATCTATATGCATGATGCTGTTCAGTACCTGGCTACTGCCCATAAATAAAGCTGTGCCCAGAAAATAAAGACACAGAAAAAATAATAACTGCATGGCCGGAGCTTGCCGTCTCAGCTGAAACATACGCATGATCATCACTTGGTAAGCTGCAAAGATACTCAATGGAACGCAATGGCCCGAAAGAGATTATGTAAGAAAACTGTTATATAAAAATAGGCTCCCGCAATGCAGGAGCCTATTTTTATAATCGATTTGTTTTTATTTAATACCCTAATGCTTTATAGATATAATCCTGTGCGACAACACGGGTGCCTAATTTATTGATAAGGTTATTATCAGCTGTAGGATTGATGCGGTTAGACAGGAAGATAAATACAACTCCCTTATCCGGATCGGACCATACGCAGGTACCGGTAAAGCCCTGGTGACCGAATGCATTTTTGCTGCAATAGTTAGAAGCAGGACCACCGTCTCCAGCACTTTTTTCCGGTTTGTCAAATCCGTAACCCCTGCGGCTGATACCGGAACGGTAACCGGTAAAATAGTTTATCGTCTGCGGGCTCAGTAATTTCTTACCGCGGTAGGTGCCACCGTTCATCAGCATCTGCATAATAATAGACAGGTCCTCTGCATTAGCAAACAGGCCGGCATGACCTGTAACCCCGCCCAGCATGGCCGAGGCCATATCATGCACATATCCCTGCAGGAACTGGAATCTGAAATAATTATCCCTTTCGGTAGGTGCACAACGTTGCTGCCAGTTTTTAGTCCATGGATTGAACGTGATATTTTTCAAACCCATCGGCTCGTAAAAGTTTTCAGAAACATACTCATCCAGCGGTGTTTTAGTTACGGCTTCTACTACCTTTTGCAGAAAGAGAAAGTCCAGGTCACTGTATACATAAGAAGCAGGAGTGGTCACCGGGCTTTCAAGAATAGTCTTCCATACCGTATCTACATAACGTTGATTCATATACATCCCCGATGCCACCGGCACAGAAAATGTTGCATTCTTGAATGCTGCATAGATATTGGCATTCGGATTGCCTGTACTGTCAATCGTACTTTTGTAAAACGGGATCCAGGCCTTCATGCCAGCCTGATGCAGCAATATATCACTGATCCTTAAGCCCGCCTTGTTAGTACCCAATGTCCAGGGCAGGTAATCACCCAGTGTTTTGGTCAGGTTGATCTTGCCTTGCTCGTACAGTTTCATCACCGCCAGTGTCGTCGCAGCCAGTTTGGTCACAGAGGCAATATCATAAAGGGTTTTGTCCGTTACCGGAACATTATTGCCATAGCTGAAAGTGCCGAAGTTCTTTTTATACACCACCTGTCCATCCTTAAGGGCCAGTACCTGGCAACCCGGGAATACTCCACGGCTTACAGCGCCATTTAAGTACCCATCCAGGGCAGAAAGTATAGCTGGATCTTTGATTAACTGGTTTGGGCTGGTTACGGGATTCGTTACAAGCGGTGTGCTGGTATTGGGCTTCTGTCCGCCTACAGGAGTGTTGACAGGCGCCGGTTTACTGGTTGCCGGTTCAATATTGCTGCACGGGTGTACCGGCAATAATCCTCTCGCGGTCATACGTCCGCTCAGTACATTGAGCGCAGCCTTGTAAGTGGCATCATGCTCCTCATAGGTAACAATGCTGGACGGCGCATTACAGATATATTTCAGGGCATAGGCATTTCCGAAGTCAATAAACAAAGTATTATTGAGCAGGCAGAGCTGTCTCAGAAAAGCCAGTTGCATCACATCCAGGCCATAATTATCCTTAGGATATAAATTCAGGTCCTGCATGCCGATAATAACCGCATCATATCGTTTCAGGCTATTGAGCAGCGCATCCATTCTTGCGGCACTCTGGCTTTTGGCAAAGCTGAATACGCTGGTATTGGGAAAAGCCGACTTCAGCATATTATGAAAAAGCTTCGGATCGGTAGTGACCAGGTTCTCTGTTTTGCCCACAGAGACATACGCATAATTTCCGCCGGGGCGGAGGGTCAGCTTATCCATGATATGGTTATTATCCCGTACCATGGTAATAGCCTCTGATGCTACATTTTCAAATATAGCCTGTGTATAACGGTTCAGGTCTGCTGTTGCATTTTCCGGTACCACTTTTGTTACATGGTTCAGGCCGGCATCATATTTTGCGGCCAGTATTTTCTTTACACTTTTCTCCAGTCGGGCAGCAGTAGTTTTTTTCTGTTTCAGTGCATCCTCAATCTTGGCAATACCTTTAGTTACATCTTCCGAAAACAGCAGCACATCATTCCCAGCCAGGAAGGCCTGCAGGTCTGCTTCTCCGTTAGGATAGTACTTGGCCACACCCTTCATATTCAGCGCATCGGTGAAGATCAGCCCCTGGAATCCCATTTCGTTTTGCAGCAGATCAGTCACGATCTTTTTGGATAAGGTAGAGGGTACACCTTTCCCCGGTTCCAGTGAAGGGATTGAAAGATGCGCTATCATTACACTCTGTACTTTCTGCTGGAATAATTTCCGGAAGGGATACAGCTCCAGGTCATATAACTGTTGTTTGGTTTTGGTAATGATCGGGAGGTCCAGATGAGAGTCTACCGATACATCACCATGTCCCGGAAAGTGTTTGGCAGAGGCCATAATTCCATTATCCTGCAATCCCTTTACATAAGAAGCGCCCAGAACAGACACCCATTCTTTATCATCCCCGAAGGAGCGGAAATTGATCACCGGGTTGTCCGGATTATTATTGACGTCTATGTCCGGAGCAAAATCAATATGCACACCCATACGCTTACATTGGTATGCAATTGCAGTGGCCATCTGTTCAACTAATGCAGCATTTCGGGTTGCACCCAGCATCATCTGCCGGGGAAAGTTCTTTACCCCGGTCAGGCGCATACCCAAACCCCATTCAGCATCCATACCGATCAGCAGCGGTACCTTTGTGCTGCCCTGGTAAGTATTGGTTTGCTGTGCCTGAGCTTCAGGAGTGCCTTGCATAAAAATGATACCACCAATCAGGTGGTTATCGATCAGGGCCTGTATCTGCCCCTGGTTATATTTTTCGCCTCCGGAATAGGCCGCCACCATAAACAGTTGGCCTATGCGCTCTTTTTCGGAAAGGCGGTTATAAACGCTGTCTACCCATTTCTGCCGGGCATTCTGTGCCAGCAGCACCGATCCGCAGCCGGTAACCAGCAGTATGCTTAATAATAGTTTCTTCATATAGTTTTTCTCCCAGGTAAAAGATGATTGTATGCTCGCTTGCAAATTAAAATAAATTCGCTTCCGGCTTTACCATCACGTCTTAAAAATAAACAAAATGTATGGAGATGGCCATATAATAATTTCCTGCAGGGAAAAATTGTACATTTGAAAAAAGGATCTGTTGATTTAAAGTAAAATGCCTGGAGCATCGTCTTCCATGGTATGAACCATTCAATTGCTTTATCTATGCCGGATAGTACTGCCCCCACCATAACCGATACGGTAAAAAAATATGGAGCTCAGCTGATGGGCTTTATCAGGGGCAAGGTAAAGAAGCTGGAGGATGCAGAAGATGTGCTGCAGGATGTCTGGTACCAGTTTAGCCGGCTGACGGATATTGGTGAGCTGGATAGTGTCAGTGGCTGGTTATATTTTGTGGCAAAGAATAAGATCACAGATTTATACCGTAAGCGTAAGCCCGAAGCACTAGAAGATTATACCTATGAACAGGAGGATGGTACCTTTGATATAAAAGAGGTTCTGCTGATGGATGACAGTAATAATCCTGAGCTGACTTTCTTTAAAGAAACCTTCTGGAAGGCTTTTATGGATGCCCTTTCCGAATTGCCAGAGGTACAGAGAGAGACCTTTGTACTGAATGAAATTGAAGATATGACCCTGCAGGAGATCGCCGATCTGCAACAGGAAAATATAAAAACGGTGATCAGCCGGAAAGGATACGCGGTCAAGCACCTGCGCAAGCGGCTGGAGCCTTTATATAAAGAGTTATACCCCTAAAAATGCATTTTATGAATCGTTATAGTCGTGGGCGCAAGCCATTTTTTTTATTGTTTATACTGGCCTTCTTCCTGATAGGATGGGTAGTAATGTTTTTATGGAATGCCATATTACCGGAGCTGGTCGGGGTTAAGGATATCCGTTACGGACAAGCCCTTGGCTTGCTGGTATTATGCCGCATCCTGTTCGGGTCTTTTGGCTTTAAAGGCCGTGGAGGACCGGGCGGAGGTGGCCGCTTTGGTGGCAGTGCCGATATGAAAGAACGCCTGATGTCTATGACCGAAGAGGAACGACAACGCTTTAAAGATAGTTTGCGCAACAGGTGTAAACCTTCTTAAATAGTCAACTTATTACTGAATTGTGGCGCGCCGTAGGCGCGCCACTTTTTTTTAATAGCCTTTAAGCTGAGCAATTAATGAGTATTAAAGGTTATATAATTTTCAAAATACCACTATCGGCCCTTAAACTGGAACCATTCGTGGCTATGGAAAGCGGACTCGAAAGATATACTGCCAGATGGGCTATCTCATCCGGTTCGATAAAACGCTGTAACAAGATTTGCGGATTAGATTGCTGAATAATAGCCTGCTTTATCTGACTGATATCCATCTGTTGTGCCTGAGCAATCTGTGCTACGGTATGGGCAACGCCCTCTGAATAGGTAGGGCCACCCAAAATAGTATTGACGGTGACAGCAGTCCCTTTAGTAAGTTTTGATAAACCGTTACTCAAAGCTGCCATAGCTGCTTTTGTCATCCCATAGTGAATCATATTTTCCGGTACATTTACGCCCGATTCGCTGCTGATGAAGATAATTCTTCCGAAATTTTTCCTGATCATTTCTGGCAGCAGCTTTTTCGACAACCGCATACCACTCATAACATTTACTTCAAAGTACTGATACCAATCCTCTTCCGGAGTTTCATAAAAATCATAGAGGCCAAATATGCCTACATTGTTGATGAGGATATCAATATTTTCCAATGATTCCAAAATTACTGCAACCGATTCCTTTTTTGAAAAATCCGCTACCAGAGCAGATACTTTTGCATCCGGAAATGCATCTTGTAACTGTTCCAGGGCCTTTTGTGTTTTAGCCGGGTTCCTGCCGTTAATGATCACTTCTGCACCTTCCTGCAGTAGCTTTTCTGCAATTGCGCGTCCTATTCCCTGGGTTGAGCCACTAATGAATGCTCGTTTATCATTTAATTTTAAATCCATGTTTTTATTTTTGTAATAATCATTAAAAAAATAGTCAAAAAAATTTAGTGCAATATTTCGAGCTGTAATGCTATCTGGGTTTTAAGTACCTTCTGATCGGGATACATTCTTCGTAAAGCGTTGATGCCACACCAAAGTGTGATCAAATACTTTGCTAATGTGCCAGCAGGTAATATCGATTGCATATTTCCCTTTTTCTGCTCTTTTGCTATAACGGATTTGTACAGTGCTTCTGTTTCTTTTAAAATCTTTATAGCCTCCTGTTCCAGTTCCTCATCTACAAAACTCATTTCGATCATGGTATTGGCCACAATACAACCCTTATAGTGGGCTGTGTTGTCGGTATGTGCAATATCCAGGAAGAAGTTTTTTATCAGTTCTATCGGTTCCTCACTATTGATCAGCGTTTGTTTAAACTGCTCTAAATCGACTCTTCTCTGTTGCAAAGCTTTTTTAAAAAGTTCTTTCTTCCCACCTTTGAAGGTGTTATATAGACTTCCCGCACCAGCACCGGTTGCACTACTTAAATCAGCAAGAGAAGTAGCTGTATAACCCTTCTGCCAGAATACTTCCTGTGCTTTTAAAATGATTTCTTCGTCCTGGTGAATATTGGGCCTGCCTTTCATTATATTTGTATTGATCGTTACAAAAATAATAGATTATTTTGCAAGACAGTAAAAAAATTAGTCTTAATGGAATAATTTTCTGTATTCAACAGGAGTTTGACTGGTGAGTTTTTTGAACAATTTGCTGAACGATTGTGAATACTCAAATCCAAGCTGATAGGCTATTTCACTTACAGTCCTATTTGATGTGCTTAACCATTCTTTCGCCTTTTCAATCATATACCATTGGATATATTGCTGTGCATTTTGCCCGGTAGTATTTCGTAACAGGTCACTCAGATAATTGGGCGAAAGATGTAGTTGAGAGGCCATAAATTGCACAGTGGGTAAACCTTTGTGCAATGAAATATCTGTATTGAGGTAATGATTCATTATTTGTTCGAACTGCGATAATAGATCACTGTTAACGGCTTTTCGGGTAAGAAACTGACGGTTGTAAAAACGATTAGCATAGTTAAGCAATAACTCCAGATGTGAAACTATTACATCCTGGCTGTACTGATCAAAATTGCTTTTTAGTTCCTGTTGCATCTGTCTCATCAATGATAAAATAACAGACTCTTCTTTATCGGAAAGATGCAAAGCTTCTGCAACTGTATAATCGAAAAAGCCATAGTTTCCAATGTTTTTACCCAGGGCATAAGGCCGGATTAAATCCGATTTAAAAACAAGCATATATCCTTTAACCGGGTTGTCATTGCTTGCCGTTACAGAGAATACCTGGCCTGGTTTTGTATAGGTCATCGTCCCATCATCAAAATCATAATCTCTTTGCCCGTATTTTAAATTACCGTTGCTTCCTTTCTTGATAGTAATACAGTAGAAATCATTAGTAAAATGTTTCCAGACATCACTATATTTATAACTCAGCAATTCGAAATCCAGAATACTGATCAAAGGATGGTCAGGTCTGGGAAGTGCAAAAAGCTGATGCAGTTCCGAAATTGACTTGATGAGATGAGGAATGGAAACATCTTTTTTCATTAACGTAAATGTACAAATAAATTAAAAATCGGTAGCCAGAGAAAGGTGCTTCCATACTTCCCGTTCGATGGACTCTTTTTTACGATGTTCCAAAATCGACTGATAACTGTCTGTCCCGAGTGGCAGGTGTAATGGGGGCTCCGGGAGCCTTGAAATTTCTTGTAAAATCTTTGCCAGCTTAGCTGGGTCTCCGGGTTGATTGCCGTTAATGCTGTGGAGGATTTTAACATGTTCTTCTACATGGTAGTCTGGAATAATATTTTTGACCACTGCAAGTGTTGTATCGCTCATAAAGCTCGTTCTGAACATTCCGGGAGCTACTACAGTAACATTTATGCCAAATGGTTTAACTTCTTGGGCCAGGGCCTCAGAAAGACCGATCACCGCAAACTTTGACGCATTATAACTACCTGTATTGGCATAGCCTATATACCCCATGTTCGATGCGATATTGATAATATGTCCTGATCGTTGCCGGCGTAAATAAGGAACCGAATTCCGGATTACATTACACATACCAAATACATTGACATCCATTGTTTGGCGAAACTCCTCGTCACTTATTTCTTCCAGGCTTCCAACCAGGTAATACCCGGCATTGTTAAGCACTACATCAATCTGGCCGAATGTTTTAATGCCGGTCTCTATTGCAGTTTTTACTGCGGCTTCATTGGTAATATCGACTTTAAGCGGCAAAAGATTTTGGTACTCTTTGCCTAATTTTTTCAATTGCTCCGTTATGTTCCTTGATGTGGCGATTACCTTATCCCCATTAGCCAAAACGGCTTTAGTCACTTCAAGTCCCATGCCTTTTGAAGCACCTGTTATAAACCATACTTTGATCATATTCTATATTATATATGTATGGTGCAAAATTCCCTTCCTTTCCCTTCGTATTTGTGTTCTGATCGCTGATAGTTGTGTTTATATCCACTTGTGCAGCGTATTCATGGGAGCATTATAATGCACATAAAAGAAAAAACTTTAGAAATAGTAAAGTAAAACAGAACAATGGCCGTCTTCAATACAAATCGATCGATACTAAATTTTTAAAAAACTAAAAAAATTATGAAAAGTAAACTGCGTTTTATGCTGCCCCGTCTGCTGGCGGTGACCCTGCTTATCGGTGCCGCTTCATTTGTACTGTTTATCGTGTTCAAACTATTGCTGGCAGTAGCAGCTATCGCCGGACTGGTATTCCTCGCCGGGAAGATCATGGGTAAAAACAGGTTCCGTGGAAAATGGAAAACAGATGGTCCGCAACAGGGTATTATGCCACAGGAATTTGCTGGTTACGATGCCGCTGTTAGCCCTTACAAGACCGCAACACCCTTAACTATCGTTCCTATCCGCTAATTATTATTCAACACATCTTTAATTTAAAAAACAATATCAACATGTTCAATAGACAATCATTCGCAAACGATCATAACTGGAACAGATTTAAAAACTGTAAAGGTGATTTCGGTAAAAAATTTGAAGAACGCTTCGGCATGAAAGCCCCATGGATGCAGGGTTTTGGTCAGCGTACCGCAGCCAATATTGCAGAAACAGAAAATGGTTTTGAGATCAGCCTGTTCGCAGCCGGACTTAAAAAAGAATCGTTCCAGATTTCGGTAGGTGCAGGAGATATCCTGACGGTTGCATACAAGGCTCCTGAACAAGGCAGCGGTAACAGCTTTATCTATGAAGAGTACCAACCAGCTTCTTTTGAGCGCGCCTTTCAGCTGAATGGTAAAGTACTTACCGATCAGATCAGTGCAAGCTATACGGATGGAGTACTCAAAATCACATTACCTAAAAATCCGGAAACCAATAAACCGGCACAGGAGATTCAGGTGCTTTAATCCTAAAATACTATTCACGCAGCAAAATATGATGGGCGCGGCAAAAGCCGCGCCCATCATATTTTAAATTCTTATTTTCCACAAGATATTAGTGCCGTATTTACCCCACTCTTTCAATCTTGGTTGCAGTACTTTAAACAATTGTTCGTTATTAATCTCTTTGCCTTTTCCTATCTTCTTTACCTCATTTTCATGCAATTGTACGTTGTTGACTTTTGTGGCAAACCAAGTGGTATATAACCTCGGTATGGCCAGCCCCAGAATCATACCCGGAAGGCCACCAAACGATTCCGGTCCGCTACTGACCATGATCTGCTCGGTATAATAAGCAACCACAACTACCGAATCATCGATCACCGTTGTGGCCTTACGGCAATTATAACCGGCAATAGGACGCATTTCATCCAGGATCTTCCATTGGTATTTGGGTAAGCTGTCTTTTACGATATAGGTATTATCATACACCTCCTTTTGTGCCGCAATGGTCTTGTCCGTAAAACTTTTGATCACGATATTCTCCCCGGCAGGGTCTTTTCCACCCCACATAGGTATTTTCTCCGGACCGTCTTTGTCATAAAAGTAAGTGCTCTTTTTTTTGTCGAAGTCCATTTTAAAAAAGACTGTCTTATTCTTAGGCAGCTTCTTAATGTACTCTTTCATAAATTCACTTCCTTCATCGTCATCCATTTCCAGCTGCATACCCAATCGTACATTAGTAGTCTTAAGGTATTCGATAGAGCCGGAGGAGGAGAACTGGGCGGTACTGCTAATAGATCCCATCAGCAATGCACAGCCCATCAGTAATAATCCTTTCATGTGTTTTATTTTCTTACTAAACATTAATCGTTCGATTCTTCTGTTTCGGTATTGCCGGGAGCCTTACCGGAAGCCGCTTTGCTGTACGTGAAGTTCCAGGCAAGTTTCAGCAGAAAGTATCTTCTGATGTTGTTATAAGTTGATTCAGTAATATAGTTATCATAAGCACTTCTGGAGAAACCGACATTACGATTAAAGAGATCATTGCCCTCCAGTCTGATGTTGAGAGAGCGATTCTTCAGAATCGATTTGCTGAGGAATGCATTGGCCAGGAAAATATTATTATTCTTGTCCTGAGCATCTGTTTTCTCACGCAGTAACCAATTAAAGCTGAAACCCAAATCAATACCTTTCCAGAAAGTATATACGGCTTCAAACTCTTGTCTGGTCATCAGAAATTTATTCACTGCAAGCGCATTTACAGAACTGCTGCTGATATTATACGTCGGGCTTATGTTATAGCTCAGTTCAATAACGGAATCTTTATAATAGTCCAGATCCAATCTTAATCCTACAGATGTATTGCGGGAAGTATTCAGGACACTATTCAGGTAGCTGTTACTGTTGTTGTAATTACCATTAAGGCCAATACCCAACCTTGTTTTTATCGGTTTTATTTTAGTGGAATACCCGCCATATACACCTGTATTCCAGTTGCCGTTCAGGTTAATCGTCTGGTATGTATTTACCCCTTCCGGTGTAATGTCACGTCGTTGACTGAATGCGTTCTGTGTAAAACTGTAACGGACATTACCGTAGAAGTATGTTTCAGAAAGCATTTTATACTGATTAAAATTAAGCGAGAAGCTATGGTTAAATGCCTGAACCAGGTCGGGGTTACCCAGGCGGATGTTCAGCGGATCGGTGTTTTGTACCATAACCTGTATCTGGTCTATACGGGGTTGAGAGGTAGAACCATTGTAGTTAAATCCAACATTCATAGAACGGTTTCTGCTAAAGCTCAGAGAAGCCCTCGGAAAGAAGTTCAGGTAATTCCGGGAAAACTCTGCTCCGCTGAAATTGTTGGTATTCTGGTATTGTGCATAAGCTACATTACCACCGAAATTAAACTTCAGTTGCTTGTTGATGTTATACCGCAGGTTAGCCCCTGCAGAATTGGTCCATATACTATAATCGTAATCACTGCTGTAGATTGCATTCAAAGTGTCCGTTTCTCCGCCAGGTGCCCGGTCAAAGCTCAGGTTTGATGCTGTGTTTTTTATATAGTTACTGTATGCATTCAGGACCAGGTACATCTTGTCCTTTATCAGCGGCTCAGTATAGGTTAAGCGCAGATTGGTCTGCACGTTCAGCGTACTGTCTGTTTTACGCTGATTAAATGACTGAGCCGTACCGGTGGTGTAAAAGTTATTTTCAGACAGGAAAGACCCATCTGCATTGCGCTGCATATAACTTCCGTTCAGCGTGGCAGAAAAAGAGCGACCCTGTACCTTATATTTTTTCCGGTATGAAACATCCAGGCTGGCATTGGCCGTAGTGCTGGTATTGTTATTCTCCGTACGGCTGTCATTGATCAGGTTGCCATCCATATCGGTATAGTTTGCCGTATTCAGGCTGTTGGTTTGGGCCTGGTTTATGCTTCCTTTAGCCGTAACCACCAGATTGCTCAATGAATCAATGGTAATGTCTGTGCGACCGTTAAGAGAGTTCAGTAAGTTGCTGCTTTTGCTGTACGCAGTAGTATTGTTGACATACTGCGTATCCGGCATAATGTATTGTGTACGGGTATTCTTCGATACTTCCAGCTGGTAGCTATTCACCCGGTAATCGGTACTGAGGTTTACCTGGTCTTTTGCGCCGAATTTGTTACTGTAGTGCACACCACCATTGATACTTCTCGGCAACCCTTCTCCACTGAAGGTTCCGTTATATCCCCCCAACTCGTTACCGCCACCGCCAGAGCTCATCATCATCATACCTTCCTCACCGTCACCATCACCCATACTCATCATAGCACCGCCACCACCATATTTAGAAGCGTCATTCCAGCCCAGCCCTACATTATTCGTATTACTGGTAATGGCATAAGCTGCAATCTTGCGTTTATTTTTAAAAGCACTGACCATAAGCTGGTTTTCATAATATTTAGGTAAACCACCACCCAGGATAATTTTTCCGAAATAACCACTCTTGGCATTTTCTTTCAGGGTCAGGTTAATGGTCTTGATTTTGGTACCATCATCAATTCCGGTCAATTGCGCTTCTTCAGTTTTCTTATCAAATACCTGTACCTTATCCACAGCAGCAGCACGCAGCATTTTGGATAGTACCGCCGGGTCATCTGCGAAAAACTCATCCCCATCTACCAGCATCTTCTGTACCTTCTCACCATGTGCGGTTATATTTCCTTTCTGATCAACTTCAATACCAGGCAGCTTTTTCAGGAGTTCTTCAACTGTAGCAAATTGCCTCACTTTGAAGCTATCAGCAGCATACTCGACCGTATCACCTTTAATGATGATAGCCCGCGCATCGGTAACGATTACTTCCTGTAATAAATTTTGTTTGGAGATCATAGGCACTTCACCTACATCTGTTTTAAGTTCATCCACCTTTACCTCGCCGATAAAATTGGCGAAAGTCGGATGTGCATAGATCAGCAGATAATTACCTTTTTGAGGCACCGTCAGTCGGAATACACCTTCCTCGTCGGCACGGGTAAAATCCTGTAACAGAGAATCTGACTGGTTGATAACACTGATACTGGTATACCCCATATTCATCATGGATGCGGTATCGGTAATCTTACCCCCGATCGTATAAGCGCCCTGGGCCTGTGACCAGAAAGGACATAGAAGAGTAAGCAGTAACAGTAAAGATCTTAATTGCATAAGCGATTATAATAACAATTCGGTAAATGTAGCTATACGTGGAAAACGCAATGTTAATTCACAATAGTATGCAATTAATCCCGAAAAGCTTATAAAATAATAAAAGAGTCCATGTCCTTAAGGAAGGGGAGCCGTGTACGGGGAGAAAGCAGTGCTTCTTTCTCAAGGGTATAGGTAAATATTTCTTGTCGGTCGGTACAGTTCCATATTACCTCACCCCATGGATCGATCAGCGAGCTGCTGCCGTTATGGTAAATATCATTGCCGTCATTGCCGATGCGGTTTACACCAACTACAAAGCACTGGTTCTCTATAGCTCTTGCAGCAAGTAGTGTATCCCAGGCTTTAATGCGCCGTTCCGGCCAGTTGGCCACATACAGCAAGACATCATAAGAGGGGCCTTCTTCCTGATGCACATTCGGTGGATTTTGTCTTGCCCATACAGGGAAGCGCAGGTCATAACAGATCTGCAGATTGATCTTCCAGCCATTCACCTGAACGATAACCTTATTACTGCCGGCGGTATAAAATGCATCTTCACCGGCAAATCCGAACAGATGCTTCTTATCATAATGATACGCAACGCCGTTTGGCTGCATCCATATCAACCGGTTGTAAAAATGTCCTTCTTCTTCTATAATAATGCTGCCGGCTATTATTTTGCGCCGCTGCATTGCCTCTTGCTTCATCCAGGATACGGTATAACCATCCATGGGCTCGGCAAGCTTCTGTGGGTCCATGGAGAATCCTGTAGAGAACATTTCCGGGAGTACAATCACATGGGCATTCGCCGGCACCTGATCCATAAGTTGCCGGAACATATCGAGATTCGCATCACGATTTTCCCAATGAAGTTCGGTTTGTATAAGGCTTAAGGTAAGGGCTTGCATGGCAGGTTAATTAAAGGTTCCGGTATTTTTGGGCAAATATTTCAGGCACAGTAGTGGTGCTGCGGGTGTTATAGTCGAAGCAGACCAGTGCTACCTTTGCTTCAGCAATAAGCACTTTATTACCATTGCGTACGGTGTCGATCCTATATAGCAGGTCAAATGAACGGGCAGTAAAATTTGTTAAATATAATTCAAAATGCAGCTGGTCTCCCAGGAAGGCTTCATTACGGTAACGTACCATAAGATCAGACTGGATAAGGGCAGCACCCTCAATATTGAACTCGGTATAAGCCCATGCAGAAAGCATCAGTACGCGGCTTTCATGCAGCAGGGCTACCAGTTTATCATTGGCCAGATGGTTGCCGTAATTGATGTCTGTAACTCTTACAGACAGTGTGGTTTCAAAATCTGCATTACGATCAGGAAAAATTATTTTTACTCTTGACATGGCCTTGTTGTTGCAACATCTGTAAAAATAGTTAATTTCGTGGCTATAAACCCACTAGTAAAAACAAAAAATGAAAATTATCTGTATTGGTCGCAACTATGTAGCCCATGTTTTAGAATTAAAAAACGAGATACCGAGTAGCCCTGTAATTTTCCTGAAGCCTAAAACCGCTTTAGTACACCAAAGTTACCCTGTGCATTATCCTGAGTTTACGGATGATCTGCAATATGAGGCTGAAGTAGTATTGAGAATCAGCAAGAATGGTAAAAATATTGCTGAGCGCCATGCCCGTAACTATTACGATAAGTGGACGATAGGTATCGATTTTACCGCAAGGGATCTACAACAAAAATTAAAAAAGCAGGGATTACCCTGGGAACTTGCAAAAGCATTTGACGGCTCTTGTGTCGTTGGCGATTTTGTGGATATTCCTAAGGATATGAAGAATGTCCCGTTTGAATTATATCAGAATGAAGAAAAGGTACAGTCCGGTAATACGGATAATATGATTTTCTCTTTTGATAAAATCGTGAATTATGTATCCAAATATTTCACGCTTCAGATGGGAGACCTGATCTTTACCGGCACTCCGGAAGGAGTAGGTCCGGTTTTACCATACGATGAACTGGTAGGAAAACTGAACGGAGAAGAGCTCCTGAAGTTGACTATCATCTAATAGATAAACTGATCATGACAGGCGTTCGGTCACACCGATTCTACAGGCAGCTCGTTTTTTTCGGGCTGCTTATGTTTTTTATATCCGGCACTACCCTGAGCCGGGCTCAACGCTATGCATTACAGAACTATAATACAGAGAATGGATTAGTACAGTCACAGGCATTGGCTCTGGTACAGGATCCGCTCAATCGCCTGTGGGTAGGCACTTTTGGCGGACTGTCCGTTTTTGACGGAAGCGAGTTTAAAACATATACCCGTGCCGATGGTCTGATCAGTAATACCGTTACCGCTATCGGGTTTGCACCGAACGGAATTACCTGGATCGGTACCGCAGAGGGTATTTGCCGATTCGATGGGCTGCATTTTAAATCCTATACCCTGGATCCGCATTCTGAAACAAGCCTGATCAACGATATAAAAGTCGATAACCAGAATCGGGTATGGCTGCGCTCCGGTAATAAGATCTATATCTTCAGAGGAGATCGGTTTGAACTGGTACCAACAGATGGTATTATAACCTCGATGTTCCTCGATGAGCAGCGGTATATACACGTATGCTACCTGCAGAAAGGGGTTTTCAGGTTTATCAATAATCAATGGCAATCACTTACAGACCAGGTTCCGGACGGTTTCTGCCTCTCGGTTTATCAGTCTAAGTATAGTGGCAAGATGTATATACTGACCACAACAGGTCTGTATCTGCTGAACGACCGTTCCCTGCAATTATTGACCGATGATCTGCCTGGTTTTGATATTACCACACTGGCCACCAAGATCGTGGTAGATCAGAATGAACATATATGGATCGCCGTTGGTAATGGATTATGGTTCTATGATGATACGCATGGTTTTGTAAAACTGAATGCAAGCAATGGGTATACCGATGAGCAAACACTCTCCATCTTTATAGACAATACGAACAATATATGGCTGGGCACTAACGGAAGCGGTATTTTTAAATACTCAGACAGTCCGTTCAAAATATTCGACAATACCCAGATCCCTTTTGCCAAAAGCATCATCAGTATTTTTCAGCGCGGAAAGGATCTTATACTGAGTACTGCCTATCATGGCATTTTCCGTTTCGATGATCAGACCAATACGATTACCCAGACGCCGCTTCCGAACTTTGCCACCAGCATCATCTCTATTTATGATGACCATGATCGTGGTACATTTTATGCAACCTACCGTGGACTCTGGAATGCACACAACGGGAATCTGAAGCAGATCGGTACTAAATCCATTCCCTTTATCACAGATTGGACAACCATAAATGACGAAGTATGGTGTACCAATGGTGAGGGACTTTGTGTTATAGATAAGGATAGCCTAAGGCTGGTCAAGCAAGGGCCCTACCGCAGGCTGATTGCCTACGATAAAGAAACCATCATCCTGGGTACAAAAAAAGGGTTGCTGAAATATAACCTGCTTACCGGTGCAACAGATAGTCTGAAAGGACTGCAGATGCTGAGGGTACAGTGTATGACCGGTAATGCACAGCGGTTGTATATAGGCACAGATGATAACGGTATCGTTGTGTATGAATACCAAACGGGCAGGATCTATACTATAAGTCATGATGACGGACTCAGTTGTAATTATGTGTATAATCTGCTGATCGATTCAGACAATATGCTATGGGCTGGAACCGGTTGCGGTATAGACCGCATACGGTTTTCTGATGCAGGAACCTATCAGCTCAAAAGCTATGGAAAGGCAGAAGGACTTTCCGGTGCAGAAAGTAACGAAAGGGCCTCTTTCCAGGATGCGGAAGGGAATATATGGTTCGGTACAACCAAGGGGTTGTACATGTACAACAAACGAAAAGAGAAAGCATATAGCGGCACTCCGTTTGTTACCCTGACCAATGTACAATTATTTTCCAAAAATATCCCGACCGGCAAATACAGCGATAGTACTATACCTTATCTTCGTATACCCTATCAGCCTGTATTTGATCATAATCAGAACAACCTTACTTTTTCTTTCCGGGCTATTTCCCTCTCCTCTCCTGAACGTATAGAGTATCGTTACAAACTTGAAGGTGCAGATCCTAATTTTGTGGAGACCAAGCAGACCTCGGTAGTATACACCTCCCTCCCTCCCGGCCAGTACACCTTTATCGTATATGCATCTGACGAGAATGGCAACTGGACGGAAAATGCATACCGTTATCCGTTTACGATCAAAGCTATATTCTACCAGACCACAATATTCAAAGTATTGGTCAGCCTGTTGCTGGGTATATTGATTGCCTATATCATATACTGGTACAGCCGTAAGAAAGAGGCACGCCGCCAATGGGAAATGAGGCTGAGAGAGGAAGAGCAGAACAAAGTACGGCAGCGCACAGCAGAAGATTTTCACGATGAGATCGGAAACAAGATCACCCGTATCAATCTCCTGACTATGATGGCAGAGCGCAAGATCGCAGGGCAGACCGAACTGGGCGATATACTGTCGCAGATCAGGAACAATACACAATCGCTCTACCACGGATCTAAAGATATTATCTGGTCTTTACAGAGAGAAAGCAATTTCCTGAAAGAGGCACTTTTACGTATACAGCAGAATGCTTCTGCAATACTGGAAGATACCGGCATTCGCCTGCATATAGAAGAGGAACCTCCGATCAGGTTTGATGTAAAGATGCCGCTTGATTACAGCCGCAATCTGATCCTGATTTTTAAAGAGGCGATTAATAATGCCATTAAATATGCCGGAGCTGAAAATATATACCTTCGTTTTTATGAAGATATAGACAGCAGCGTCGTACTGGAGCTCATCGATGATGGTAAAGGCTACGATCCGGAAAACAGTACCGGTGGTAATGGCTTAAAGAATATGCACAATCGTGCAAGGGCCATAAAAGGTAAGCTCAGTATCATCAGTCATGCCGGAGCGGGCACAACTATACGATTACGCATGTTTAAATACAGCTTTAAAAAATAATGCACTGCTTTTGCAGTGCATTATTGCTTTGAAATATAGTCCTGTACTGCCTGCCAGCTGCCGCCATTGGCACAATCAACACCCAGTTGATGCAGGTAAGCTGCAGCTTGTCCGCTGCGTATACCCTTTGCACAGCATAGTAACAGCGGTTGCTCCATAGCCTTTATTTCATCCAGTCTGCCAGTCAGTTCATGCAGGGGAATATTAATACTACCTGCCGCATGCCCTTCGCGGTATTCCTCAACCGTACGAACATCTATAATTGTTTTAAAAGAATGACTCATTGCTGTAATTTTTGCCGCAAGTTACAGGTTATTCATCAGTGAAAATGTAGAAAGCCGATCGTATTTATTAATATGTTAATCACATTTTGGTAAGTAATGCAAATGGCAGGATAAGTATCTTTGTGACACAAAAATAATTACAATGAAAAAAGCATTATTCATCGCAGCCATCCTGTTTGGTGGCAGCAGCGTACATACCTTTGCACAGAACAACCTGCTGAATACAGTAGCTTCTGCTGCCGGAGCGGTAAAAACAGTACAGAAGATCAGCAATGTTGCTGCTACAGCAAAAGAAATATCCGGTGTCCTCACCAAAACCCTGGGCCTGAATACAGCGCAGAACGGTAAACTGATGAACATCTTTACCAAACATATTACCGGTACAAATAGTATCTCATCACTGGCTAATTCCAATATGGCATCTTATGCATCTAAGTTGTTAGGAATTAATACAGGAACCCTTAGTAGCCTGAAAACGTTGATGACCGCCGCACAATACGCTAAATTGCTTGGCCTTGGCGGATCTAAAGGAAGCACCAGCTCATTATTAGGAGCACTAAGCGGTGGCAATAACCTGTCTACAGGAGCGGCCAGCGTACTGTCCAGCCTATTGCTGAAATAAAATAAGAAATCAATAAATAGCATAAAAGAG